>Ga0214917_10000674_pt1 | contig 44426 bp, 64 predicted proteins | sample LL_1208_BB_MetaG_FD_177983 | JGI IMG/M metagenome (GOLD analysis project Ga0214917, IMG submission 177983) | Freshwater microbial communities from Lake Lanier, Atlanta, Georgia, United States - LL_1208_BB | ecosystem: Environmental > Aquatic > Freshwater > Lake | place: USA: Georgia | collected... | reverse complement strand
GAAGTCGCGGGCCTGTCCTGTCACCAACAACAATTACCAGTGCAATGTGGTTGGTGTCCTCGTGTGAATGGCTCATGGCTTGGTCCATGTGCGCTCGCCTCACAGCGCTCACATCCTGGTATTGCTTGCCATGTGTGCTCTGTGCCGTCGCACATACTGCAAGCTTTGGTCAGAGTTATGTATGTCATCACTCCTCCTCATCATCCATATACATGAACATTTGTTGCCAGCATGGGTTGCAGACTCCAGTCATGAAGCGCTCGCGGTCTCCAGCGCTAAGGTTAGGGAATACATCTTGAATGAATGCCCCTTGATTGAATGCAAAGAGTTTTGCCCCTTCTAGTTGTGTGGTCAATACATCACCACACTTTGGACAAGGTAGAGAGTCTACGAGGTAGAGCCCCTCCTCGACCTTGCGAATGTTTTCTAGTGTTGCGACCATGATTATCCCCTAACCTCGGTTTTCCATTCATTGAACAACACACGCGCCTTGCGTGGTTTGGTTATTGTTTCCAATAGCATGTCTATTGTGTAGAGCGACTTACCATACTTGATGAGTGGCTTATCCTTCATGAACCACATCAAGCGCCCCTCAGGTGTGTTTAGGTCATAAGGCCCTACATAGCGAGCGCGTCGGCGCTCGCTAAGTAGGTCTAAGAAGCGGGCTATCATGCGCTTAGAATTTCCTTTGCTGTGTCTATGCCGTCGCGCATACCCTGATTGTATGACGCCTCGACTACATTCATGAGGATATCCTGAACGCCCTTCTGAACATCTGGTGCGGTAAGTTTGACGATAGTTGCCACCGCATTGGCGATAGTGTCGGACATCTGAAACATTTATATTCCCCTAACTGTGAGCCCTGTTGCTCACGGTCTAAACATATGCGATAGCCCTATCAAGCGCAAGCGTAGTTGGTCTCAGTTTGATAACATTTTTATCCACATATCCACACCCCCCACCCTTAAACCTGTGGATAACTAGGGACGCCGCCAGGCTTTACGAGCACCTACATATGGGTGGGGTGGGCAGTAGCCCGACGGCGCGATTGCGGTGGAGTCCCAAAATATTTTTAAAGGGTACATTTACCAGGCAGTAGCCCCGCAGGGGATTTCATTAGCCGAATAAGTTCTTTGCGCTTACCCTTTTTAATTTAGATTGCCCTTTTACCCTATTTGCCGTGGACTTCATTAACTTTCTGAGCGATAACCTGGATTGCCCTGGGCGTGTCGCACGTTTTGCTCGTATTATCTTTTCTGATGTACATAACGGATGTGGACGACTGGAGTGGGGAGCAGTCGCGTGGAAGGGACACTTTGAGGAAAAACACCCTGAAACTAGCCCACAGTTAATACATATGCTTACAGAGACTTATGTGACATATATCCGTACGCTCAATCAAGAATAGGAGATACTTAAGTTATGGAACCATTCGGCCCTATTGCAAAAGGCATCGTAAGCCGCTCCAATGATTCCCGTAGAGTCATTGACCTATCCGCAACGCGGAGAGTTAAAGAACTTACGGGTAAGGTAGTCCCCATCGAGTTAGACAGGTCATCCCGCAACGCAGCTTTTGAAAAGCATGTTGATGAAGCTCTAAGGATGGGGAATCCCGATAAAAAATGAGCGACATCTGTAATAAGTGCGAACATAACTTAGACGCTTACGGACTTTGCACAGAGAACGCTTGTTCATGTTTTTGTGAAAAGAGGAACTATGGCTAAATCACCAGCGTGGCAACGCAAAGAAGGTAAGAACCCTAAAGGCGGTCTTAATGCAAAAGGCCGTGCCAGTGCAAAGGCAGAGGGACATAATCTAAAGCCACCAGTAAGCGCAAAGCAGGCTAAGAAGTCACCTAAGAGTGCTGCACGTCGTAAATCATTCTGCGCACGTATGGGCGGTATGCCAGGCGCAATGAAAAAGCCTAATGGAGAACCAACACGTAAAGCTCTCGCACTACGTAAATGGGATTGCTAATGACTCTCTCACACTGCCGTCATGTGTATGAAGAGACAGATGAGGACATCTGTAGCGCATGTGGTCGTCCTACCCACCGCACTGATTGGGAGTTACAGAACCTAATGATGAAGAAGTGGTTAAAGGATAACCCTGAAGCATGGAAGACCGTAGGGTGGTGGAGCATATGATTAACGACCCAGCGCTAGGACGCAATAAAGCTCAGCGTGCTTTTGGCAATGATATGCCAAATAAAAAAGGTGTAAACACGAAAAAAAAGCCTCCGTTGAAGCAGAAACGCAGTCGCGTCAATGAGTTTCGAAATGACCGTAATGGTATGTTTTCGGGTCCGCGTCCAACATATGGAAGATACAATGTATCTGAACAAGCGAGTGATGTTTTAAATAACTCATTCAGAAATCGAGGAGAACGATAATGTTACCAGCAATCGGAGCAGCAGTAGCAAGATTAGCACCAATGGTTGCACGAGTTGGTGGGTCTAGCGTTGGAAAGGCTGCAACACGCGGAGCAGTAACTGGAGTTGAACGTGGAGTAGCTGGTAGAGTAGCAAACATGGTACAAGGTCAAAAAGACGGAAATAACCAACAACAGCCACCACAGCAACCTTCATATCCAAATTTTGTGTAATGAAATCGAAAGACAGCCAGTTTCCTACATGCGATAATTGTGGGAGAGAAATTCGAGGAAAGGTTCTAAGTGTCAAGACTAAATCAGCTGACCAAACCTTTCATCCCGACCATCATGGATGTTCGGAAGCAAGCAGACCAAAGGATTCTAAGTAATGGCAACTACTAAGAAATTTGGACCTTACAAAGGCTCCAAAGAGAACGGAGGTCGTCCAATCTACGTCTACAAGAAAAAAGTAGGCGGTAAGTGGGTTACTACTTCGAAGAATAAGGCCCGTGCCGATTATGAATCGAAGAATGGAAAACTACCTCGAGGGACAGATGTTGACCATAAAGATAACAACCACAGCAATGACTCTAAAGGAAACCTAAGAGCATTGAAGCACGGAAAGAACACGGCTAAGGAAAACAAGCGCCGCGCTGGTAAGAAGGAGAACGAGAAATAATGCCTATCTATCGTAAGGGCGATGACCTATCTGACCTACACAAGGCTGCTCTAGCACAGCAGATTGGTGAGGCTACTAAGCGTCGCAACATGACTGGTGCAGAGCTTACTGAATATGAATACAACACTGGTCGTACTGGAGCTGAGCGCGTTCTAACAGCTGGTCCATCAACTGACCCACGCAGAGACATTATTGGTCCTGTAAGTGGCGACCATATGAAGCGTTTTGGTGCTCAAATGCGTAATGCTAAAGCAACCAAAGAAAGAGAAATGAAGAGACGATAATGGATAAGCGTTCAGAGTCTCAATTTAAAGCTGTTGGCACACATGTTATTGCCCCAGCTAAAACTGGTGCAGGCGGCACTTGGGTAGAAAAATCTGGTAGCTCTAGAGTAGATGCTGGTACCCCACAAGATGTTATGAAGAACGTCGCTGCAACTGGTCGTATGTTCCAAAAGCATAATGAAGCCCCAACAATGCGCGACCCAGAGATTCCTCGTTGGAGAGTTGAAGCTGGTGTTAGTGGAGATATATCCCGCTCTGGCGTAGATGTAGCTACCAAAGAAGGTCGCCGTCAAGTAGCTTCTAAACTAGGTTTACCAAACAAGAAAGAATTTAGAGCAAAAAAGAAGAAAGGTTAATCATGGAGACTGTTGTAAAATCTAGAGAACTTACGACAGCGGACAGGTGTGACCTTTGCAGCGCTGCTGCTCAAGTCGTATTTACATTTGCAAATGGTGAGTTATATTTTTGCGGTCATCACGCAAAAGATAAACGTTCAGCACTTCTTAACCAATCAATAGATGTGTTTGACCCCTTAAATTATTTAAATCGTTTATAATAAAATTTGTACTAACAAATTAATATTTAGGGGATAAATAAATTATATTTCTGCGATTTTTCGCAGCACTATTCCTAGCAACATTTCTATTTTTACTTGGTCAATCAACTGCGCATGCTGATGAACCTGCTACTGACCAGCAGGTCGTTTCCCCTGCCCCAAGCCCAGCTCCTGTAGATGGCGCTACCGTAACTACTTCTTCTGGAGCCTTTCCACAACCAACGTCAACTCCTCAATCAACTGGTGAGAGTTCTTCAAGCTCTTCTTCAACTGGTTCAACTCCACAATCGTCTTCAACTTCAGATACCTCATCGCCATCGCCCAGCCAATCGCCCATGCAATCGGCAGAGCCAGTATCCACGCCAACAAATAATCCTGAAACAATTACAGTTACCTCCGTACAGAATAAGATTGACACTGCAACTGCTACAGTCTCATCAACAAATATACCAACAACAGTCGCCTCTGACACTGCTGTTGTAACCGCTGTGGCACAAGCTACAGCGGCAATTCAAGATGCACAGACTTCTCTAAGTAACGCAACTCCTTTAGTGCAAGCAGCCGAAAGTGCTACAGCACTTATAGCACCTGCTGCAGCGGCTGTGGAAACCGCTACCACCACAGCTGCTGCCGCAGCTAATACTGTTACAACTCAAACTGCAGTTGTACAAGCTGCAACTGAAACTGTTGCTGCTAGACAAGAAGATGTAAATGTTGCAACTTCTGCAGTTACTACACAACAAGCAGTAGTAACGGAGGCCGTTATTACTAAGGCTGCGGCTGATGCTACTGTTGCTGCTAATACTCAACCAGGTCTTGATGTAAAAGTTACTCAGAACATTGGTTATAACAATGCTCCACCTGTAGAGGTAGGAACTACTACCTACACTGGAACTGCTGCTCAGATTAACTACAATTATGGTTTGGGTGGTCCCCCAAATACGTACCCAGAAGACTTTCAAATTAAATTCTCAGGACAGATTACGTCTAATACAACTGGCAATATCCAGTTCTATGCTCCTGCAGATGACGGCGTAAAACTTTATCTAGATAATCAACTAGTTATTAATGACTGGTATGACAAAGGTGGCGGTGGTTCTATATCTGCTCCAGTAGCTTTTACAGCTAATACCCCTAAAGCTATTGTTCTTCATTTTTATGAGAACGGCGGAGGAGCAAACGTATCTTTGCGCTGGAATAGAGGTGCTGGTTGGGAAGTGGTTCCAGCTACAGCCTTGAGTCGTAGCAGCGCAACCCCTGAACAGCTAGCTGCAGCTCAAGCGGCTGCTACCGCATTAAATACAGCTAATATAAATTTAAATAGTGCTACAGCAGCACAGTCAGTAGCAGAGACAGCACTTGCAGCAGCTCAGACCACACTAACAACAGAGACTCAAACATTGTCTAACCTCCAGGCTGAGAAAACTACTGCTGATGCTGCTGTTGTGTCAACTACTGCTGTTCTTACGCAGGTTACAAATGATGCGGCAACCGCTACTTCCGCAGCTAATGCGGCTTTAAATACTGCTAATACTCTTGCTGATATTGCTGTTAATAAAGCAAACGCTATCGCTGTTCAGGTGTCCAGTACGAGCTCTCGTATTGAAGCGGAGGCTCAGGCTGCTGCGGCTGCTCAGGCTGCTGCGGCTGCTGCTGCGCAAGCTGCTGCTCAACAAGATGCTTCTTCTTCAACGCCAACTGTGCAACCAAATCCAAGTACTCCAACGTCTCCTTCTGACGGTGGGCCAACCACTCCTCCTCAGACAAATCCTCAAAACCCATCTACTGACCCTCTTCCTCCAACTGATACTGAACCTCAGCCCGATTCTCCATCTCAACCTGAAGGTCAGGAACAATCTCAAGAGCCTTCCGAAGATGGGGCTCAAAACCAAGAATCCAATCAGGAATCTGACCAGAATCCTGAATCTCCTGACGAGCCAGAATCAACTGATGATACGCCTGAACAAGATGAGAATAACACATCTGATGATGGTACTGATAGTTCCCAAGACTCATCTGAAGAACCTACAGACTCAGAAGAAGAACAGCAAACCACAGACCCAGAGTCACCAGAAACAGACCCCGAACAAAGCGGCGAAACTGACGAGTCTCAGAGCGAGAGTAATACTGAAGAATCAGAACAGCCACAGTCAGAAGAACAAGAGCAAGATAATCCGTTGGAAGAAACATCTTCTGATAATACACCAGAAGAGGTAATAAGTGAAGCACTGGCTGATGGCAAACTTACTGAAGAGGAAAAAGCTGCCGTAGTAGAGGCTTTAGTTTCTAATTTAGAACCTGGGGAAGCTGTTAGCGCTGAGGCTCTGAAGGAAGCTGGATTAACCTATGAGGACCTACCTCCTCAAACTCCAGTCAACGTTCGTACTGATGAGAACGGTAATCCCGTTATAATTGAAGCAGAGGTTGCTGCGGCGCTAGTCTTATTAGAGAACCCCGCAGAACTTTTAGGCGCAATATTCGATGACCCAGGTCAGGTCCTTTTAGCACTCGGTTCTATCGGTGCTGATATGTCTCCAGAAGAACGAGAAGAAGCAACCAAAATGGTGGTTGCAACTGTCGTAGCAGCTGGAGCGGCTCTTAACGCAATCGGTGCAGCAGCTGGTGGCTCATCCGCACCAAGTGGTGGTGGAAGCAGTAACTCTGGAGGGGGAGGCCCTTCTGGAGAGAGTAAGGCCGTTAGGAGACGTAAGCCATGAACCTAATTAAAAAGTTAGCAAAAGACTTTATTGAACAAACCTGGACACTTCTTGGAATGTTCATTGCATGGGTCGTCTTAGACGGTAGCGCTAAGACAGTAGTTGGGTATGCAATTTTGTTCAGCCTTGGTGCTTGGGCAATTACTTACCCTATTCGTAACCCAAAGGAAGAAGATTAATGAAATCAATAGGTAATATTTTACTAAGAATTGTCGCTACTTTTGCGGCTAGCGGCCTTTCAGTTATTGGTGCTGGAGCAATTGCAGGCGTAGACACTTTAACAGCTGTTGCTGTTGCTGGTCTTACCGCTGTTGCCGCAGTCGTAGAGAAGCTAGCACGTGGCTTTATGAATGATGGCAAGCTTGACCTAGATGAGATTAACGCGGCATTTGCTGCAGTTGATACAAAGGCTAAGAGCGCGGCTGACCTTCAGGTAGAAGCTAAGCAAAACGGACACAACATCACAATTGCTGCTGGAACAGGTGCAGTTAGTTATGCAGCCGCAGAAGCGGTATCCGCTGCCCCAGCTAAGGTTGGAAATCATCAACCAGACGCACATGACCCAGACGACGAGTGGGATAAGGACTAGTTCCTTAAAAACTAAGCCGCATAAGGCACCCTAACGGGTGCTTTATGCGGTTTTACTATTAGAAAGCACCTACAATCGGAGTATGACAATGCTGAGTAAGGGATATAAGCGCTCTGGTGGGCAAGGTGGCGGCAGCAAAGGCGTAGCCGCAAGCGGAATTGAGGCTCTTAGCTCTAGAGCTAGCACTGGTTCTCGCAAGTCTATGCCAAAAATGGCATCAACCCAATCAGCAACTAAAGCAATTTACAAAAATAGAGCTAAAGAACAACAAAAAGCTAATAAATATGTAAAACCTAAGCCTGCTCCAGCTAAAAAAGCTCCTACAAAAAAGGCTACAAAGCCAAAAACAGAAAAACAGCTGTCTTCAGAGTACAAAAATGTAGGTTCCGATACGTCAAACCTTCCACCAGTCGATTTAACAGGTAGACAGTTCAATGGCAAAGCGTAAAAGAAGCAAGGCTTCTATAAAATCAGAAATTACCGCCTCAACTACCTCTCCAGTTAAGGCAGATAAGGCATCTCGCCAGTTTAGGGACCGTAAAACCTTTGTTATGTCACCTATTAAGCCTAAAGACACTCATGCGCTACAATGGAGCCGTTGGTCTCCATGAGATATAAGGAGTTTTTACAAGCAGAGCCTAAACCAATACAGGTTCAAGACTCTAGATTTGGTTTACGTAAGTTCTTTACAACAGATAAAGAAAAACCTAGTATTGTCGTCTGGAACCAGCCAGGCAAAGGACCAAATGGCGAAAGCCAGAATTAGTATTTGAAAGGACTACAATGGCAGCATCATATCCAGGTTCGGTACGAGTATTTGATACAAAGTTTAATATCACCGACACTGTAGACGCTTCGCACCCTAACTCTTTACAAGAAGAAGTAGTTGCTATGCAGTCTATTATTGGTACAAACCCTCATGTTTCTACTGCTGCTAACCCTACAACCGCTTTTGTCGCTAGTTCCTTTACATACGGAAGCCTTTCTGCACGTATTGCTAACATTGAAAACGGTGTTGTAGCCGATTCACACACTCAATATCTACGTAAAACTGCAGATGGTTTTACTAGTAATAGAGTTGACACTGGCAACCAATCAAATGTTGGAGTTGTTGTACGAGGAACTCTAAATCAGTCTGCAAACCTCCAAGAATGGCAAAATAACATTGGAGTTGTTCAAGCAGCCGTTACTCCAACTGGTTTATTTACTGGAACGGTAAATGCAGCCAATATTGTTGGTAGCGTAACCGCAATTCCTCAAGATGCAACAATTGAACAAAAATCTTCTAATTTTTCATTAGTATTATCTGACAAAAACAAAGTATTTTGGTGTGTTAACACTGGAGCAACTTTAACTGTAACTATTCCCCTAAATGCTAGCCAAGCTTTTCCAACTGGCTCTCAAATGACGTTTATTCGTGGACAAAACCAAAATGTAACGTTTGTTGGAGAATCTGGCACGGTTGTATTAGGTGCAACTCCTGGTCCAAACCTAAGAACGCAGTGGTCAGCAGCCACTCTTCTAAAGCTTGCTGAGAATACCTGGACTCTACTTGGCGATTTGAGCGCCTAATGTTAGTTAGAGTCGGTCCAGTTGACTCCCAGAAAAAGGTACCGCCTGGTTTAGCAACGCTAACCTCAGCAACTGATACTGGGTCTAATAGAAACTTTGATGATGGTTCATGTAACTTAACATGGACTGCGCCTACATTTGACGGAAAAACACCGCTTGTAGGCTATGACATTGTTGCTACTCCAGCTGACGGCGGCGCAGATGTTGTTACACAGGTTGGGCTAACAACAACTGGAAATATTACTGGTCTTCGTTCTGGTATTGAATATACTTACAAAGTTAGGGCTAGAAACCAAAGCAGTACTGGTTCTAACTCTTCTGGCAGAGGACCAATTAGAGCTACTACAAAGCCTAATATTCCTACAAACGTTTCAGCTGCTAATTTAAATACTGGAAGCACCGCATCAGTTTCATGGTCCGCCCCAGCTAACGGCGGTTCAACAATTACTCAATATACTGTAAAGATTGTTGGAACTAATACAACCCTAACAACTTCTAGCACTTCTCTTACTTTTACTGGATTAACTAACGGCAATAGTTATAGCTTTGTTGTTACTGCTACAAACGCAAACGGAACTAGTGCTGAATCAAACCCATCTGGTGTTATTGGTATCACTCAACCTGCTCCAGCACCAGCACCAGCTCCACCTTCTGGTGGTGGTGGGTGCACAAGTTGTCCACAAGACAGCGGAACTAGCTATTGTTCTGGAGCAAATTTAGTAATTAACCGAATAGACCCTTGTTGTGGAACAACACTATCGCCAAGAGTTGTTACAGTTAACGGCTGCGCTGCTCCAACTCCAACTGCTCCACCAGTAACATGTTGCCAAGATGACGACGCAGGATTTTGCAGTGGCGGTACTTGGTTTCAAAATAGATTTGACCCTTGTGGTGGAGCTTATTGTGCCCCAAGAAATACTGGAAGTCCTTGCGTCTCAACTGGGCCATCTGACGCAAACACTACTTATTGTGCATCAACTGCTTCGTTTGTTCCAACTTCGGGATATCCTGGAAACTGCCCAGGAGCTAGTACAGTAGTCGTAACACCAACTGCTCCTCCAGTAGTCATAACACCAACTGCTGCTCCAGTAACGCCAACTGCTGCTCCTGGACCTGATGCTTTTGGTTGCCCACCTGGCACTGGTTTTGCTGGCGTTGGTCGAGGATGTATCCCTACTGGTCCTGTGACAGTAACACCAACTGCTGCTCCAGTAGTTGTAACCCCAACTCCACCATCTCAACCATTTGCACCTTGGCCAGAGTATTTCTACACGGGCGTTGGCGGTCCACCAGCAGCACCAGTACCAAGATACCCCTACTACTGCTTATCTATTGACAGCATGATTCCTACTCCAAATGGAGATAAGAGATTAGCTGACTTAGTAATTGGTGACCAGATTATTTCTGCACGTTTTGAGGAAATTGACCCAGATGACCCAAATGCAGACTTAATTGTGGATACTTGGTCCTCAGACAGCTTTACCTATCGTGAGCTAGATATAACAACAATTGTTAATATCAGAGAGTGGGAAGAGACTGGTCGTTATACTATTAACAATAGAATCCACGTAACAGGCACTCACCCATTTATTGCAAAAGAAGCCGCGGATGGGCGCTATTACTATACTAGAGCTGCTCAGCTTGTAGAGGGTGATTTTTTATTTGATGGGGATTTAGAGACTTGGGTTCCCGTTACAAGTATTTCATATGCTCCAAACATTAGATTTAAAGTTCGTACTCTTAGCACTGAGCCCTATGATATGTTCTTCGCAGAGGGTATACTAGTTCACAACAAGTAAAGGACCTAATATGGAATCAAAAATCGTTGCACCAGGGATAGTCTTATTTGAGAACATAGTCCCTGACTATAAAGAGCTAGTACAGGAAATAGAAAAAGTAGGAAATTCACCATCTAAAGTAATTAGGTGGAAACGAGCTACTGTGGGTTCTCCTACCGCTGGAACTCAAATACACGAGGCTAGAACCAACTCCTCTATTCATCTTCAAGCTGAGTGGGCTACGGTTGAAAACCCAGATTTAAATGCTGGAGGACAGCTAGCGGTAAAGTTAATTAATAACATTCAAGATGCCTACAACAAATATAAAGAATATTATCCATCAGTAAACTCTGGAGACCTTCCAGTAAGCCCTATTATTTTAAGGTATCAAACTGGTCAAAAATACGATATGCATGCAGATGCTGGCGGAGGAAATAACCGAGTATTATCTTTAGTTTGGTATGTAAATAACGAGTATGAAGGTGGAGAAATTGACTTCCCATACTTTGGATATAAGTTAAAGCCACCAGCTAATTCTATGATTTTCTTTCCTTCTAACTACATTTATGCGCATATAGCTCACCCAGTAACTGACGGAACAAAGTATGCCGTGGTTATGTGGATATTGGAAGACACAACTCATTTATGAAATATTTTTCTGATGACGCAGATATGGGTACCCGCCCAATTGTAAAAGACCCAATTATAGTAAGTGACGTTCTAGAGCCAACTAGATTTGCAGAGGTTGTAGAAACGGTTACTAATTACCCATTGGATGAGCTTACTTACGATAGAAGTTTTGGCCGTTTTATGTTAAAGCCTGGGTCAAGCACCTTGCCAGACGACCTATTAAAGGAATGTCAGCAAAAAGCAAGAGATATATTTGACAGCCAAACTCTTCTACCTACATATGCCTGCTACGTAAAATACAAGGGTGCTAGAGCTAACTTATTGCGCCACAAAGACAGCAATGCTTGCACATATACAATTGACCTTTGTTTAACACAGATGGTTGAGTGGCCGCTATACGTTGAGGATAAAGAGTACATATTGCAGCCAAATCAAGCTCTATGTTTTTATGGAGAGGACCAAACTCATTGGCGCGGCCCATATCCAGAAAAAGACACAAATATAATAGACATGATATTTCTACATTATGCGGAGCCAGACCACTGGTATCACACCAAAGGAGCGGAGTACTACAAAACAATCATGGCTAGACAAAACGCTGTGATGTAATGCCAGTAATTAAGTTCTATCCTACTGACGAGGAAGTAGGGGGTTTTGCCCCTCCACCAGTCCCCGTTCGCACAATGATGCCAGAATGGTTTAGAAAGCTTCCGCCTTACCTAACTCAAAAGCCAGAAGTTGTAAAGGCAATTGATGATTCCCCAAACGGTGGTCATTTTCTAAATGTAACTGGTAAAAAGTGCATGTCTATGATTGATACGTTTACCACTGGGTATTACTTCTTATGTCCCGTAGATATATTTATAGACACGACAAATCCGAAAGACATTCAATTAAAATGGAGAAATCCTCGTTACGAGTTTATATTAACTCACAACCCAGAGCAGGTTGGAGATTACCCTGTAGATGATACCCTTTGTGAAGATATCTTAAGGTGGGTTCCATTTTGGTGTGCGGTAACTCCAGAAGGTTACAGTACGCTTATTATTACGCCCGCACATAGACCAGACCTGCCTTTTATAACAATGACTGGAATTATAGACACAGATAGCATGCCTTCTGCTGGCGCTTTACCTTTTCACATAAAGAAAAACTATAAAGGAATTATTAAGCGAGGAACCCCTATTGCTCAGGCTATACCCTTTAAAAGAGAAGAGTGGAGCTCTGAAATCATAGAGGAAAGAAGTCAAGAAGTTCGTGATAGGCTAAATCTGATAAATTCCTCCTTTTCAGGGATGTATCAAGAAAATATGTGGGAGAAGAAGACATTTAAATGAGCAAAATTTCAGATAGATTTAGAAACAGTGATAAGGGTAAAAACCTTCCCAAACCAGTTAGGCCGTGGGATTTACTAAAAACCTCTGAGCCTAGAGCAACTGATGACGTTGCTTCAGACAGGTTGTCTATCTGCAGGGCTTGTCCAGAGTTAATACCCCTTACTGGTCAATGTAAAAAATGTGGCTGCGTTATGCATTTAAAAGTAAAACTAGCAAAAGCCTACTGTCCACTTCATAAATGGGCCCCAACCCACGATACGGAATAAAAATGACCCCAAAACTGCTGGTAAGCATCGTAAACTACAAAGACCCAGAGTTTTTTGAAACTGTGAGGAGTCTTTGGGACACGTGCGACTTTAAAGACTCTATTGTGTTTTCTTTGGTAGATGAAGACGAGGCGCCTAAGGATTTTTCCTTTATTCCAGAAAAAAATTTAATTTACAGATATTTTCCTTCTGATAAGTACTACGGCGGCCTGTGCTGGGCAAGGAACTTAGCTACGCAAGTAGATTTTGATTACGAATACTTTGTTCAGTTTGACTCCCACAGTAGGGCTCGTAATGGGTGGGATAGAAAAGGGTACGAAAACTATAAATATATAGAAGCGGCATTTCCAGAAGAAAAAGTATTAATTTGCTATGCCCCTCCTTCCTATTTTATAGATAAAGAGGGGAACGTAAATTTAGAATTAGAAACCAACAAGTTTGGACAAAGAGCTACTTGGTATAAAGACTTAGTTCCAGGATATGAATTTCCTGGGTATAGAGAATTAACTGGAACAGAGGTTGCGAAAACATATTGGACCACTTGTATGTACATATTTGCTCCATATGCGTGGATAGATGAAGTTGGAGTAGATGGGGTTGGAGCTTTTAGTACTGAAGAGTTCAATCAATCTATAAGAACATTTTCAAAAGGTTGGTCCATATATGCAATTGGGGCCAGAGACGTTTTTCATCAACACCACGACTCTTGGGGACGAAACTATACAAAGGCAGCTTTACGGCCTTGGGGTGATGAAAGAGAAAACGCTTATTGGGACCATGTACTAAGTGCTACTAACCACCTTGGCAGACTTCTAGCTGGGTTAGAAGACGTGCCCATAGAAAAAGTAAAAGAGTTTTTTAAAGTGACTGAAATAGATGAGCGTTTCTTAGGTATGTCAGATGCTTACTACGACATGGTTAATGCACGAGGTAAGGCTCTGGGAATGCCACCAAGACCAAACAGAAACGGTATGCCCCCTCTACCCTCTCCAGACGCACCAGTATTTAAGCCTGACAGACCGTAAATACTCTTAGACAATAGGTAAGGCGCCCCCGATATCAGGCGTTCACTACCACTCTAGAGAATAGGTACAAAATGGCAACAGATTCTTCAGGTCAGCAGGCCGTTGATTTTGTATGGGGTAACTTCCCTATGCAACCCAACGATGACCGTGCAGCGACCGTAACTAACACAGGTGGGTCTACTGGCGACTATGGCTGGGCACAGACCACTTTGGTTGCAAGTGCTCGCCTTGATGCAGCATTAGACAACCACGCAAATGCAGAAGCGGGTTGGTCAGGTTATCCAACATTTATCGCAGGAGCAGGTAACTATATGGTTACTGAAGCTTCAGGTAACGGAACAACCGTAACCTACAAGTCCCAAAACAATCTTGCTGCAGGAGATACAGTAAACATTACTGGTCTTACAGCATCTGGTTACAACCTTTCAAACGCAACTGTAGCTAGCGCAAACGCTCTTCAGTTCACAGTAACAAACGCAGCAAACGGTGGCCTTATTACAGGTCAGCGCGGTAAGGTTGAGTCAACAACTGCTCTAACAGCAGCTGATGGCGTAGGTCTTGGAAACATTATCGTTCCAAATGTTCTTGGTACAACCACAGCATTTGCTGTTGATGCTCTTCGTGATGCAGGCTACGAATTGGCTAATATCACCACAGCATCGGCTGCTGCTAACGCACGCACCAACATCACTCGCTTCAATGCCACAAGCGCTACAGTTGCAGTTATTTACGCTACAAGCGCAAACACCAACTACCCAACAGGCACCAAGGTCACACTTGTTGCAGGAACTCCAGCTGGCGTAAGCCCAGTCAACCTTCCAGCATACGCACTTGGTACTTGGACAGTTACAGGTTCTGCAGGCGCAGGTCAGATTACTGTTTCAGGTTCTGGCTTTACAGTTGCAGACACAACTGGCATCAATGCAACTGGAACACTCGGCGGAGCAAATGGCACCATCAGAACCCAGAGCACTGCAGCAAACGCAGCAGGCATTGCTACAACCGCAACAATTACCATCACCCCTTGGGCAAACGCTTCTTAATAGCGGCCCAAATAGAAAGGCCCCCCGCGTTCTGCAGGGGGCCTTTCCTCTTTCAAGCTAGTTTATTGTCGGAAACTCCTTATAGAAGTCTTCAAATCTTTCTCCATTTTTCTGTCCTGGATACACCTTCCACGATGTCCAGTCTGCGCCTCCGTTTGACATGTGGTACGCAATTTGTGCGTTAGTCACGGGGTCAAGCAGTTCTTTATTAGATTGTAGGTTGAATTTTTCTCGCCTATCCGCTCCTAGGTCACCAAGCATATTGATTTGGAAGATGCCATATGAGTTATCTCCCGTATTCGTATTGTCGTTGTGGGCAATAGGTCGGCCGTTGGATTCTTTCATCGCAACAGCCCAAGCAGTCCTGAGGGCCTTTCCCTCAAACCCGACTGCTTGAAGCAGGTCTTTAAGTTCCGCCTTGTCTAATGACTTGGCATTCCTAAAGTCAGCTAACGGGTCTTCGACTACGACTATAGGTCGCACCGCTTCTTGTGTACCCACATCTGCTCTTGCTGCTGCAATTACAAATGGGCTACCAATCAGTACCATGACATAAGCCATGATAACCGCCAGTTGGCTGGTTTGCTCTTTGCTGATATTAAGCATTTAATTGCTCCTCTCAGTAGTGGCAAAAGGCTCCATTGCTGGAGCCTTTCAGGTTCTAGACTGCCACAGAGTTACAGCAATGGTCAAGTTAAGCCACGCATAGAAAAAATAATTTTTTTACGCTGACATAATCAAAATCTCAGTATTTAATATAAATACGGTATTTCTGCATTTTATTGCTGCACGGACGACATACACGCGTATTCTAATTTAAACTACCATGGGGAGCAGTAAATGTCTTTTGCAGAATGGGCCGCTACGCTAGCTAGCTTGTCAGCTTTTGGAGCCGCAATCATCGCGGCCACATCTTGGATACTAAAGAATTACCTAAAGAACTTTGTTCACGAGTTGAAGCCCAATGGAGGCTCCTCAATAAAAGACACCGTCAATAAGATTCACTTGGAGCTCACTGACCTCCGCATCTCGGTAGCCCGTCTAGAGGGTCGCTTTTCTCAACACCTAGAAGACGGAAAAGAGTAATTTAGCCTGACATTACATTTCTCCTGGGGCACACTAGTAGGTGACCTAAAAGGAGATTTTGATGGCAGAACAAGGTACCGCCGCCCGACTCGTAGAAGTCGCGCTTGGCGAAGTTGGCTATGTTGAAGGTCCTAAAGACAATGAGACCAAATATGGCAAATTTACAAAAGCAAACTATCAGCCATGGTGTGGCAGCTTTGTAATGTGGTGCGCCAATGAGGCTGGCGTTAAAGTTCCTAATACTGTTTATACCCCAGCAGGCGCAGAAGCTTTTAAGAAAACTGGTCGCTGGCATGAAGATAATCCACAGCCTGGAGATGTCGTTTATTTTGATTTCCCTGCAGACGGCGTAGACCGCATTTCTCACGTAGGTATTGTTGTTAAAGATAACGGTGATGGAACCGTAACCTGCATAGAAGGAAACACAGCAGGAGACCCTAAAGGTAATCAGCGCAACGGCGGCGAATGCTGCAAGAAAGTTCGCGCTTATAAGAAAAACAATGCTAAGAAACTTCAGGTCGGAATCGTTGGTTTCGGTCGCCCTAAATTTGCTGGAGGCGCTGCTGCGCCAGCATCAGAAGAAAAACTCTGTCCAACCTGCAAGCAGCCAGTTAAATAAGGAGCTATATATGAACAAAGCGGTAATTGAATCCTACGCACGCAACTTGTTAGGTCAAGTTATTGGTGCGGTAATGATTGTTATGCAGACAAGTGGAGCAGCGACCCCTCTAGCGTTTGGCTCATCAGAGTGGCTTTTAGTTGCAAACGCACTATGGGCATCGTTAGTACCTGTTGCACTTCGTTGGGTTAATAAGAAAGACCCAGCATTTGGCCGAGTTGCAGACGCAGCGGCAAAAGAAATTACAAAAAAGATTGCAGCTGAAGTTAAAAAATCAGCTAAGAAGAAGTAAGGAAAAGACACATGGCAAGCAAAATTCAATGCGATAACTGCGATAACTCCGCATCCTATACATGTGCAGACCCAGGTGTAAACCCTGTTAACTACTGCACAGACTGTCTTCCAACCTGGCTGCTGCAAAGAGCCGAGGCTGGTCACTTTCCATTAGTTGAACAGCTTCCAGACTCTGATAAACCAAAGAAGAAGGCTGAAGCAAAGGCAGAAGCGTCTTCGGCAGATGAAGGTAATTAGAAAACAGGCTGTACAGGTACACCCAGTACCAGACCGTATAACTGAGCCTCAGGGCCCTTTTCCTAGAGAACTATTTAGGGAACAGAGGATAGTCACTGACTATCAATCTGCCTATGATGAAGATGGGTCAGACGTACCTATCGGCGGCACTGTTCAAAATAACTTTGAACGCGTAATGCGTTGTGCCCGTTGTTTTGAAAAAGTGCTACAGTCTGAGACTAAAGACCATGTTTGCGAGGACGTAGCCGAAGATGCCGAAGAAGAATAGCGGTTATTACAAACGCTCCGCCGATAACGCAAATCGAGTACTAAACCTATCTCAGGCATTTGCTGAAAAACTTGGCGTTCAATCTCCAATTGATAAGGCGTTCTCTGCCGCTATCCCCATGGAAGTTTCTCAGGGGTTTAGACAAAGGTCTGCTAACACTACTAACCCTTCACGCCCAAGAGCGCAAGCAATTGCTTATCATTCAGAAACTAAAGTTTTGTATGTGGTATTTAGAGACGGTACTTGGTGGGAGTATAGAAATTGCCCACCTATACATTGGCAAAACTTACAGACAACAGAATCAACTGGTAAATATCTAAGAGAAAGCGGCTTGGACAAATGGCCAGATATGGGACCAGCAAACGTCTCGGACTTACCAGAGGATGGTGGACTTTCCGCATCTTCTAAAGAGATGTTAAGTTATGCAGCTGAAGTATCAAAAAGAATGCAGGCAGATACGGAGTTCTAATATATGAAGTCAATCGGACCACTATACGTTGGCAAACTTAGATATTGGCATAAAAAAGCCCTACCCATTCTAGAAATAGGTTCTACCCAAGAAACAGACTTCCCATACAGGAAAGGGAAGTGTTTAGTATTTAGAGCCCCGTTTACTGAGCCTGGTTATTACTGTGGGGTGTTTTATAAAACCCCAAACGTGGCGCCTGATGACGACGACACTATTGATAGGCTATTCTTAGATGCCATGAAAGGCAGAAAAGCCTGGGTACCTGAGGACGGAGCATATGATGAGTTTTTTTAAAAAAGAACCGTGGGTAAAACCTTTCCCTGAAAAAGTGGCTAAAAGAGTATCTAGGATTCCAACAGCTGAGTTAGAAATGTGGGCTGAGCAGGCTCTGATTGAGATATCCAAGTGTTTATCTGGATATTCAAAGAAAAGGGACCAGGTTTACATTGATGAGGCCCTAAAGGGCTCTGAGGCCCTCCACGCAGTAGTTGACGAGTTGCATCGCCGAGTGACTATCAAATAGGATTATGATAGAATTGGCTCTGCCTCTCTCTTCCTCTCCCGTGTGATGGCCAAAGAACCTGGGTTTCAACATCCAGGTTTTTTGTTTTCCTCTAAACTTTCCATATGGAGAATTACAACGTGCTAGAAGATGAAGAAGACGACCAATTTTTTCCAGACGATGAGCTGGAAGATGAAGACAGTGTTCCCGAAGAGGTTGAAGAAGAAGAGCTTGATGAACTCTCTAAAGAGTTTGTAAAAAAGCTTGTAGATAAAACAATTACTTTTATGAACGCCCTTGTTGGGCATGAGTTACACCCATATCAAATGCCTCTTGCGCGTCGCATCATTGAGTCTGTAATTATTAACGACGGTGAAGAAATTACTGCGTTAGCAGCCCGTCAGTCAGGTAAATCAGAAACTATTGCTAACACCGTAGCAACATTGATGGTTCTTTTGCCACGTCTTGCAAAAATGTACCCAGACTTACTAGGTCAGTTTAAAGACGGTATTTGGGTAGGCATGTTTGCTCCCGTTGAAGGTCAGGTAGAAACACTATTTGGTAGAACTGTTAATAGGCTTACTAGTGAGCGTGCACAAGAGATTTTAGGCGACCCAGAGATTGATGATTCTCTTGGCAAGGTCCCTGGAGTTACACGACAGATTAAACTTAAAAACTCAAGCAGTAGCCTTATGATGATGACTGCTAACCCGCGTGCAAAGATTGAGTCTAAATCCTTCCACCTTATTGTTATTGACGAGTGTCAAGAAGCAGACGACTTTGTAGTATCTAAATCTATCTCTCCTATGTTGGCGTACTACTCAGGAACTATGGTTAAGACTGGTACACCAACAACTTCTAAGAATAACTTTTACCGCTCTATTCAGTTAAACAAGCGCAGACAAACAGCAAGGTCTGTACGTATGAATCATTTTGAGTGGGACTATAAAGACGTTTCTAAGTTCAACGCTAACTACGCAAAGTTCATCAAGAAAGAGATGTTGCGTATCGGTGAGGACTCTGACGAGTTCCAGATGTCGTATAACTGCAAGTGGTTACTAGAACGAGGTATGTTTGTAACCTCAGCTATTATGGATGAGCTTGGTGACACTTCTCAGGAAACCGTTAAGGCTTGGCACCGTTCTCCAGTGGTAGTTGGTATTGACCCAGCCCGTAAGTTAGACTCTACAGTTGTAACAGTTGTCTGGGTAGATTGGGACCGCCCAGATGAGTTTGGATATTTTGACCACAGGGTCCTTAATTGGCTGGAGCTACAAGGTGATGACTGGGAAGACCAATATTTTCAAATTACTAACTTCTTGGGTAATTATGACGTACTTGCTGTTGGCGTTGACGCTAACGGCGTGGGTGATGCGGTTGCACAAAGACTCAAGCTCCTCCTCCCACGAGCAGAGGTTCATGCCTTAACTAGTAGCCAACCTGAACAATCTAAACGTTGGAAACACTTAAAAGCACTAATTGACAGGCGAATGATTGGATGGCCTGCACACGCCAAAACTAGAAGACTGCGCACATGGAAGCGTTTTTACCAACAAATGACAGATTTGGAAACTAAATTTACAGGACCAAACTTTCTTGCCCATGCCCCTGACGAAGCCCATGCCCACGATGATTATGCCGATAGTTTGGCCATAGCCGTATCCCTAACCTTGGATATGACCATGCCTTCTGTAGAGGTCTCTACGTCCCCGTTCTTTTCTAGGTAGTTACCACTTTAGCCTGACTTTACGGCCAATACGTAGGACACTTTTATACGAGGTCCTCAACCCTTTAATAAGGAGTATAAAAATGGCAATTGCCCCAACACCTAAGTTCCCTGAGCGTCCAGGAAATATTTACGACCGTAAAGTTTCCGCAGCGACTCCTGGACAGCGCGGCCCACTTCGTTTTGAAGAAGGCCTAGCAACAGATACAGATATCCCAACACAGTTTACTAACGGCGCTATGCAAGGCTACGAGCCAGCTGCAGGACGCCCTAATCGTAACAAGCCAGTGCACACAAAGACCGCAGAAGAAACAATGCGCGAACGTGCACATGTTGGTTCAGCTGCATGGGTAGAAGCACCACAGAATCTCTCAGAGTTTTCTTCAGGCGCTTTTGCAGACCACGGCGACAACCGCTTCGAACAAGAAGTTCGCAACGGCGCTCGCCAGTACAAGTCTAACCCAGCAGTAGTCGAAGACTAAAAAAGAGTCCGCGCCACCCCTGCACCGTATCTAAGTGCAGGGTTGGCTCTCTTTAAGGATTAACTATGGCACTGATTCAAGGTAAAGAAGTAAAGAAGACGGAAAAGCAGGAACCTGCTAATCCAAAACTTTACAACATGGTTGTTGCGCAGGCTCGCGCCAAATTCACCACTTATCCTTCCCCTGCCGCTGCTCACTGGGTTCGTTCTCGTTACAATCAACTTGGTGGTCAATATGTTAAATCCAAGAGGGAAGTAGACCCTCGTTTTCGCGACTACGCCGCTGAAGAAAAGAAAAAGAAGGAAGACCAGCAAAAAAAGAAGGTCACCAAGAAAGTGGGTAAGGGTAATATCAGAGGCGAACGCTTCCGCTAATATAAATAGCGTGGTACCCTTTCCTGGTTGTTTTTAGAAAAAGGTGGATAGTTGAGCGGCATTGATTTTTCTCCCCCAAGTTATAGGGCAGCGTCCTCTGACTTAACTATTTCCATTTCCCCGCTAGGATTGGTGGAACTTGCAGATGAAGAATTTGAAGTTCATGGTCCGCGTCTTAATCGTTATTCTCTTAACTGGGCTATGTATTTGGGCCACCATTACTCCTATCGCCGCCAGGTTGGCGATGCACAGTTAGTACTTAATTACTACAGAGCATTTACAGACTTTATTATTAACTTTACGTTTGGTAAAGGGGTTAACTTCCGTTCACCAAAAGAAACAGAAGCTATTGTTCCAGACATTCTAGAACGTGTTTGGGAAGTAGATAACAACAAGGCAACAGTCCTATGGGAAATGGGACAGCAGGGCACCGTGTCAGGAGACTGCTTTGTAAAGGTTGCATACGAAGAACCTTGGACAGATACTTCAGGATTTCAGCATCCAGGTCGTGTTCGTATCCTCCCACTCAACGCGTCGTTCTGTTTTCCAGAGTTTCACCCACATGACCGTGAACGCCTTATTCGCTTTAAATTAAAGTATCGTTTTTGGGGTACTTCTCTTGAAGGCACACGTCAAGTGTTTACCTATACTGAAATCCTCACTGATGACATTATTGAGGAGTATATAAATGATGAACTCATTGACTCGCGCCCTAACCCGCTTGGTGTTATTCCCATTGTTCATATTCCAAATGTTCGCGTTAGCGGTTCTCCTTGGGGCCTTGCTGATTGCCATGACGTTATTAATATTAACCGCACTTATAACGAAACTGCTACTGATATTGCTGACATCGTTAATTATCACGCTGCGCCCGTTACCGTCATCATCGGTGCAAAAGCTTCTCAGCTTGAGAAGGGTGCTAATAAAGTCTGGGGCGGATTACCAAAAGACGCAAAGGTAGAAAACCTAGAAGGCGGAGCACAAGGACTTAAGGGTGCTATGGAATTCCTAGCAATGCTTAAGAAGTCTATGCACGAAATGATTGGTGTACCTGAAACAGCACTTGGTCAGGCTCAGCCTATTTCTAACACATCAGGCGTTGCGCTATCTATTCAGTTCCAGCCTTTGATGAACCGCTACCACCAAAAGATTATTCAATATGCTCGCGGTCTAGAAAGAATTAATGACCTAATTCTTCGCAGTATTGCTATTAAAGAACCAGAGATGATGGTTTGGGACCCAACCCGCAACGTTAAATTAAAGAAGGGCCAGGTAGACAGGCTTGACCCACATGACCCTCTAACTTACTTAACCTACGTTCATTTCCCACAGCCATTGCCGTTAGATAAGCTTATTGCTCTTAACGAAGTTCAATCCATGCTTTCCCTTGGTCTTGAGTCCAAGGAAGGCGCCCTTCGTACTTTGGGAGAAGAGTTCCCAACAGAGAAACTTAACGAAATTCGTCAAGAGCTTCTTGATGACGCTACAGCCGATGGCGCCCTTAAGTTGTTACAGACTCAAATTGAGCAGGAAATTGCAGAGCTTACAGGCACTATGCCTAACCCAGAAACTGGCGGTAAGCCTGGTCAACCTCTACAGCCAGGGGCCGCTGGTGCTCCTGCCGTCCTACCACCAACTATAGACGAAGCCCTAACCGCAGCAGATATGGGTGAGGCTGACTTACGCAACAAGTTGGTAACCGAAGCTTATGGAACCGTCCTCCCACAGAGGCGAGTACCAGAAGAGTACGAAAAGTAAAGCGTTTACGCAGACATTTTCGTATTAAAACGCAAAAATAGAAACAACGTTAGGTCATACGTGCTCTCACATCGGATAACGACCCCTAGAATGTAAAGGATACATATGGAAACAGCACAAGCTAATGCTGAGGCCTTTGCGGCTGAAGCAGGGACAGTTCCAGTCGTAGCTGAGTCGTCAGGCAACTCTGTTGTCGCTGACGCACCTACTACTAAGGCAACTTCCAAGTTTTATACGGAAGATGATTTGGCTAGAGTTCGTAGCCAAGAAAAGGAAAAACTCTATCCTCAGATTGACAAGCTGAAGGAAGAACTAGACACTCTTAAGAAAGAACGTGAAGCAGAACTTGCAGCACGTGCAGCTGAAGCAGAAGCAAAAGCTAAAGCACAGCAAGAAGCTCTTGAGAATGACATGGATGTTCGTTCTTTACTTAAAACTAAGGAACAAGAGTGGCAGGAGCAGTTGGAGCGTGAGCGCCAAGAGCGTGAACGTGCCTTTGCTCTTCTGGAACGCGAAAAGTCTTTTGCTGACCTCCAGAACTACCGCACACAGCGTGTAGACAGCGAACGCGAAAACATTATTCCTGAACTCATTGACCTCATTAGCGGAAATACTCGCGAAGAGATTGATGCATCAGTTGAAGGATTAAAAGAGCGTTCAGCAAGAATTCTTGAATCTGCGCAAAGTGCGATGCAGAACGCAAGGAGAGAAATGACGGGGACAAGGGTAACCACCCCGCCAGCTGGACCACTGGACACACAATCGGACCAAAGAAACTTCACGGCTGAAGATATTCAGTCAATGTCGATGAACGAATACGCAAAATACAGAGAACGAATCATGAGCGACGCCGCTCGTGGTAAGTCTCGCGGCTTGTTCGGTTAAACCCAACAAATCCAAAACCAACCTAATAAGGAGTCACAAGTAAATGGCATCTGGTATTACGGGTACTGGCAACCTTGCCGCAGCCCCAACAGCATACTCAGGTACTAACACCCAGCTGACTCAGGCGATTCAGACAATCTGGTCCAAGGAAATCTTGTTCCAGGCTATGCCTATCCTTCGCTTTGAGCAGTTCGCAGTCAAGAAGACTGAACTTGGTGTTGCACCTGGTCTACAGATTAATTTCCTACGCTACAACAACCTCGGCTTCGCTAACAGCCTTGTTGAAGGTGTTCGTATGCAGACAAACGCATTGACTGCACAGCAGTTCTCAATCACAGTAACCGAGCATGGTTATGCTCTTGCTGTTTCTGAACTTCTTCTCAATGCATCATTCGATGACGTAATGGCTTCAGCCTCACGTCTTCTCGGTCGTAACATGGCTATCTACCTAGACCAGCTATCACGCGACACACTATATGCAGCAACTTCTACCATTTATGGTGAAGACCGCAGCAACCTCTCAGCAGTCAACAACTGGTATGCATACGGTACAACCGCTGCTAACCGTGCTGCAATGACTGGCGCTAGCTATTTGACACCACACACTGTCAAGGACGCAGTTGAGAGCCTATCAACCAAGAACATCCCACGCCTCGGCGAAACATACGTTGCGTTTGTTCACCCACACCAGAGCCGTAGCCTACGCGATAACCCAGAGTTCATCGAAGTTACCAAGTACGCTGCTCCAGGCAACTTCATGCTTGGCGAAATCGGCCGTCTATATGACTGCGTATTCATTGAGACCACACAGGTCCTCAAGGTCGCAGGCGGTGCTGGTACTAACTACACCACAGATACAACTGTTGCTAACCCAACAGTAACTCCTGGTGGCGGTTACATCACACCTGCAACAAAGACAGGTAACGGACAGTCTGACCGTTATGCAGCTATCTTCATTGGAGATAACGCATTCGGACACGCAATCTCTCTTCCAGTCGAACTCCGCGATGGCGGTATTCTTGACTTCGGTCGTGAGCATGCTCTTGCTTGGTACTCAATCTTCGGTCTTGGTCTAATCACTGACCAGTCTGTAATTATTGCAGAAACCAACTAATTCAAGCGGGGGGCGGTCTTAAAAACCGCCCCCTACTTACCCCCCATCGAGTTATTAATTAGGAGAACACAAATGGCAAGTAAAGTAAAACCAACTGATGTTACTGGACGTAGTCGCGAAAAGCTTGCAGCTGATAATGCTGAAGCGCTGGCAGCTCGTGCACAGGAAATGTCCATGGCTACTGCCGAAGCACAAATTAAACTGGAAACAGAAGTAGTTGACGCTACTGTTCCAAACAGACCAACTGTTATTGTTGATGACCCAACAGTTATTGACAAGAGTGATGAGTCAGTCGTTATTCGTGTCGTAGAAGACATTGAGTCAATGACTCTTGGAGCAGGAAACTACTACAGCTTTAAAGCTGGACAAAAATATAAAGTGTCTCGTCAAGTTGCTCAGCACCTTGAGGAAAAAGGCTATCTAGCTGGAGTTATCTAAGCTAGGGACTTACACTTAATTCGGCGGAGCGGCGGACAGAAATGTCCGCTGTTTCGTTAGTCAATGTAGTAAAGGAGATGAATTAAGTGGCTTTAATGTCCGACCTAGTGTCGAGAGTACGTCTTGAACTAGGAGACCTACCTAAAGAATTTAATTTTGTCACCACCGCTGATGGTGCTACGAAAGATTTTTATTTAAATACCAAGCCAGTAGAACCGTACACTCTTTATGTTACCGTTCTTGACGCGGCTGTTCCTGCCCCTTCTGGTTATAAATTAGAAAAAGACCAGGGCATAATTCATTTTAGAGAACCACTAGACGCTGGAAACATTCTTAGTGTTCACGGAGTTAGCTACAGATACTTTACGGACTCCGATATTGAACGCTTTATTAACACTGCTATAGACCAGCACACTCACGAGCGTACCGATAAATACGGAACTCGTGTAACAATTAAAAGTATTGAACCTGTAGAAGAATATCCAATTGCTATCCTTGCAGTTATTGAAGCTCTATGGGCACTATCAACCGATGCTGCTTTTGATATTAACATCATGGCTCCAGATGGCGTGATGATTCCTCGTTCTCAAAGATATGAACAGTTAACTAATATGGTTAACCAACGTTGGGAACAATACAAGCAACTATGCGCCGCTCTTAATATTGGCCTATGGCGTATTCAAATTGGAACTCTACGTCGTACTAGCCGACGTACTAATAAGCTTGTTCCTATCTATATTGGTCAGGAGATTGACGACAGTAGAAAGCCAGAGAGAGTTTGGCTTCCTAACGATGTCCTTGGCTATACACCTCCTCCAACTACCGCAGAGGTTTTTGACATTGTTATGTACCAGGGCGACTATTACGAGCAAATTATTGATTTTGCCTTTGATGTTACTGGTATTGATTGGAAGGCGGAAATCCGTACTTATCCAAATTCACCAGCTAGATATGCCACCTTTGATGTTACAATTCTAAATGCGGCACAGGGAAGAATTAAGATATCGTTAAATAGCGATAAAACTAAATATCTGCCTGTTCGTGCGTTTTGGGATTTACAAGCAACCAGGGCAAATGACCCTACCTGGGAGCACACATATTTAAAGGGTCAGGTATTTGTAACCCAACAGGTAACGGTGGATTAGAGTGGCTCCAGAAGAACTTTATGTAGTAGGTCCAGATAACAGCGCTTGGTACCCAACCGCTACTGGTCCGACTTCTCCTGCTCCTACAGGCGGTACTGGTCCTACTGGACCAACTGGCCCTACTGGTAGAACAGGTGCAACAGGACCAGCAGGTGCAACGGGTGCTGCTGGCGTTTCTGTAACAGGTCCTCAAGGTCCAACTGGCGCGCCAGGACCAACTGGTCCACAAGGTATCCAAGGTAACGCTGGTCCAACTGGTGCAACTGGTCCTTCTGGTATTTCTGGTCTTCAAGGACCTACTGGTCCCACTGGACCATCTGGACAAGTAATCACTATTCGTGGTGAGTACCCAACACTTAATGATTTACAAACAGCACATCCAACTGGTAATCCAGGCGATGCTTATCTTCTTGCTAATGGCAATTTAATTATTTGGAACCCTACGTTAAACGGGCCATCCACTGGTGGTTGGCAAAACGTAGGTAATCTAGAAGGACCAACTGGTCCTGCTGGAGTAACAGGTCCTACTGGTCCACGCGGACAGCAAGGTGTACAAGGTCCTGTTGGTAATACTGGTACAACAGGTGATACTGGTCCTACTGGTCCGCAAGGCCCAACAGGTCCACAAGGTGCACGTGGTGAGACTGGTCCTATCGGTCCTACTGGTGTTGCTGGTCTTGTTGGACCAACAGGTGCTACTGGTGCACAAGGTCTTTCTATTACTGGCCCTACTGGTCCTCAAGGTAAGTCATTAACACTTCTCGGAAGTTTTGCTGATTTACAAGCACTAAACCTTGCGTATCCTCCAATAACACTTAAAGCTGGCGACACAGCTTTTATTGGAACTACATTCTATTACTGGAATCCATCCCCTGGTATTTGGGTTGCTACTTCCAATTTGATTGGACCTACAGGTCCTACAGGTGCCGTCGGTCCTACAGGTGCCGCATCAAACGTAACTGGTCCTACTGGTTTAACTGGAGCTACTGGTGCACAGGGTCCTATTGGTCCAACAGGTCCTCAAGGAAATATTGGTGCCACTGGTCCAACTGGAGCAGCATCAACGGTTCCTGGTCCTACTGGTCCTACTGGAACTACGCGCCCAGTAACAAGCGTTACATTTACAAGTCGAGGTGTTTGGAGTTCCTTAGGAACTTACGTATTAAATGATGGAGTTACTTACAACTCTGAAACATGGGTATTAACAAACGTTTCACAATTTACTGTTGGTACCGCACCTAACGCTGATGGAAGCGGATGGGCACTTTATGTAAAAGGTGCTACAGGTGCTACGGGTCCTCAAGGTTCTGCTGGTCTTCCAGGTGCAATTGGTCCTACAGGTGCTCAAGGTCCACAAGGTATTCAAGGCCCTACTGGTCCACAGGGTACAGCAGGTACTCCAGGTTCTGTTGGTACCGCGGGTGCTACAGGTCCTACTGGTCCTCAAGGTGCTGGAATCTTTATTCTTGGTTCCTACAACTCATTAAGCGATTTACAAACAGCGCATCCAATTGGTGCAACTGGCGACGGTTATCTTGTTAACGGTGTTCTATTTGTATGGGCTGGTTCTAACTGGGCAAGTGCTGGTGCAATTCAAGGACCAACAGGTGCTCAAGGTATTCAAGGTATCCAAGGTGCAACTGGTCCTAAAGGAGATACTGGTCCACAAGGACCTCAAGGTATTCAAGGAATTCAAGGACCAGTTGGTCCTACTGGCTTAACTGGTGCGACTGGTGCGCAAGGAACTCAAGGTCTTCAAGGTCTTCAAGGTGTAACAGGTCCTACAGGTCCGCAAGGTCCTCAAGGTGTTACTGGTCCAACAGGTATTCAGGGACGCGGTCTTGCAATTCTTGGTTCGTTTGATACGTTCCAACAATTAACTGCAACCATAACCAATCCTGCAACTGGTGACGGTTATTTAATTCAAGGTCAGTTATATATTTGGCAAGGTACTGCGTGGATTAACGCAGGCTTTGTTCAAGGCCCAACAGGTCCTACTGGACAAACAGGTATTCAAGGTCCTACAGGTGCAACTGGTGCGGCTTCAACTGTTCCAGGTCCTACTGGTGCTACAGGCCCAACTCCATTTACCGTTATTGGTACTTGGCAAAGTGGAATTTCATATCAACCTGGTCAAGCCGTTTTCTATGACACCCCAACATTAAAAGGAACGTACCTACGCAGAAACAACAATTCTACTGCTGGCATTACTCCTTTAGAAGACCCAGCTGGTTGGCAAGTAATTGTTGCTGCAACTATTGGACCAACTGGAGCTACAGGTCCACAAGGTTTAACTGGTCTACAAGGTCCAACTGGTTCTCAAGGTATTCAGGGTGTAACAGGACCAACAGGAAGTCAGGGTTTACTAGGTCCAACAGGCCCTACAGGCACTACACTACTTAATGTAGATGGTGGCGGCCCTGCAACAAATTATGGCGGAGTTATAACCATCAACGGAGGAGACGTGAGCGGTAACTAATGGCAATTAAATTACAATTACGTCGTGGTACGGCGTCAGAATGGTCAACAACTAACCCTCTTCTTTCCGAAGGTGAACTAGGTCTTGAGCTTGACACTGGAAAGTTTAAAGTTGGCAATGGAACTCAAAACTGGAATGCGTTAGTATATGCATCTGGTATACAGGGACCTACAGGACCACAAGGACCAGCAGGCTCAAACGGCGCTGCAGGTGCAAACGGTTCTGCGGGACCACAAGGACCAACAGGCTTGCGTGGACCAACAGGTGCACAAGGCCCCGCTGGAGACGGTGGAGTTGGTCAACTACTTGCTATGGATGCGCAGTTAGAACTTGGAATATTCTTTCCGCGTTATTCACAGACACGTACTACTACTGTTGTACAAACCGTTATTCCACCAATTTCGCTTATCTAGGAAGGTAACAATTAATGGCACGTAATATTGCGCCCGAGGATTATGTATTTAATCCGACTCTTAAGACTATTACTATTGAGCGCTACATCAAGAAAATTCACATCTTCCTTATTGTTAACGCAACAACTAATCAGATTCTTTTTAACTTTTCTGACCCAGATAAAAAAGCTACGGTCAGCTATATATATCCAGACACAAGCGTATCTAATCCTTACGGAGAAACTAACTATAAAACTGTAATTCAGTTAGACGCAGCTATTAGCACAGCGGGTATGACCGCTAATGACACACTTCAAATTGTTGTTGATGATGAGCACCAGAAGGTCACATTTGATGACACCTTTATTGACGGAGCGCAGAAGCTTCGTACATCTAGCCCTCAGTCACTTATGGATACTGACTTTGAATACTCAGTACAGCCATCTAAATGGGAGGCGCTATTCCTTCACAACAACTACCCATCATTCTTCCCTAAAGGAACTGGTGGTAACTCCCTTGACATCGTGTCTATGACTGGTAATGGAGTTAGACCACGTTCTACTATGACAGTTACAACTGCGCTTCCTCACGGTCTAACCCCAGGACAGGTAGTATCTGTTCAAGAAACTCTTAACTATCTTGCAGAGGGTACCTCTCTTGTAACTTCAGCGCCTACCCCTGAAACTTTTACATACACAGCTCGTGGAGTTGTTTCGGGAGACGTTCTTTCTGGAACGCTTACTAGCGTATACGGTGGAGACATTTTTGACGGCGCTCACATTCCTGGAGGTAACTTCCCAATTGGTGGAGTTAGCACTCTAAAAGATTGGAGAGCTACTACAGACGGTGCGGCACCAGTTTCAAAAGTAACAGTTCAATTTGAACAGCCACACGGTGTTTATCCAGGAGCACTTATTGTTGTTACTGGTACAAACAGCTTTGATGGTAACTGGTCAGTAAGCGAAGTTCCAACAACAAGAACATTATCCTTTCAATTAGACCGTCAGCAGTCTGCTGTGTCAGTTCCTAATACAGCATTAATTCTTACAAAAGGCGACGGATATATCGTACACAGGCCATTTGATGGCGGAGTTTCTTTGACAACTGGTACTAATACAATGGGTAACCAAGTTATTCGTCAAACCCGCCGTTACTTCCGCTACCAGTCTGGTAAGGGCATTCAGTTCTCAACTGGTGCTCAATTAACTCCAGTATTTGACGTAGAGCAAATGTACTTAAATGGCGGAGCAATTGGACCAGCTATTGTTACAGTTAAGACTGTACAAGACCATGGTCTACAAGCTGGTGTAGGTATTCAGGTTGAAGGCGTTATTACCCGTGGAGCTTATAATCCTTTTAATGGTGATAACTTTGTTGTTACTGAAATTATTGATGTTAACACATTTACCTATGCAGTAAATCTAACTCAAACAGTTTCTTTAACTGACCAGAACCCAGCGGGTGTTAACGTATACGTACACGCTCGTACTTGGTACGGAGCTGTTACTCGCGCTGGTATGTTTGATGACCAAAATGGTTTCTTCTTTGAATATGACGGAACAAAAATGTATGCTTGCCGTCGTCACTCTGAAAAAGAAGCTATTGGACGTATTAACGTAACTAAAGACTCAAGTTTTGTTACTGGTTTATCTACTCAGTTCCGCAAACAGCTTGTAGTTGGTCAATCAATTGTTATTAAGGGCGCTACATATAGAGTTGTTCAAATTAACTCTGCAACATCCATGAATATTGCCCCTGCTTACAAAGGAACGTCTGGTCTTCGTACAAGATTTATGATTACACAGAACGAAAGAATTCCTCAAGAAGAGTGGAACATTGACCGTTTTGACGGTACAGGACCATCTGGTTACAAGATGGATATTGGCCGCATGCAGATGATTTATATCGACTATACCTGGTACGGTGCTGGAACTATTCGTTGGGGTATGCGTGGCGTAAATGGAAAGATTGTTTGGTGCCATAGACTACCTATGAACAACGTCAATAACGCCGCCTATCAGCGTTCAGGTAACTTGCCTGCACGTTATGAAGTATCTAACGACCCTGGTTATTTTTCACGTATGTTAGCTGGTGGCTCCGCTGGAGTTATTGGAACACAACTTGGGCCTGATGACAATGTTCTGTGGGTAGAAAACACGGCAGATTGGCCAGCCGCTGGTTATGTTTGGGTTAGAGATGATACCAACTGCGAAATTATGCGCTACTCTTCAGTAGGAGCGTACGACCCAGTAAAGAAATGCGCACCTATCTTTATCGCAGAACGTAGAGCATCTGTTACACAAATTTATCCAGATATTCCATTTACTTTTTCTGGAACAAAGTCACGTGTAACATTTACCCCAGATTCCTCATTTACTGGTGTTGGAGGAAATCCTCAGGTAGCAGTTCAGTCAATTACTCAAAATTGCGCACCTATCATTAGCCACTGGGGTTCCTCAGTTATTATGGACGGTAGGTTTGACGATGACTCAAGCTTTATCTTTACTGGTGGTATGACAAAGCTTCTTAGCGTAGCAGCAGGTGTTCAAAGACCTCTTATTGCTATTCGTTTGGCACCGACCGTAGATAACGCTATTGCACGTAACTATGGTATTAGAGAGTTAACTAACCGAATGCAATTAAAGTTAAACTCTATTGGTGTTACTACTAACGGACAGTTCCGTATAGATGGCTTACTAAACCCAAACAAACTCGAATACACTAGATGGACCGCGGCCCAGATGACTACAACTCGTTCGTCTGTAACTGGAGCATCTGGCGTTAACACTATTACTATTGCTGATACCTCAGGTACTAACGGTATTGTTCCTGGAATGTTGGTAACAGGAACTGGTATTGGTTCAGGAGCTACTATTGCTTCTGTAGCCGCAAACAGAGTAACTTTGTCGGTTGCAAACTCGGGAACTGTTTCTGGAACTATTACCTTTACGCCTCGTTCTGGTTTAGCTGGAATTCCAGATGATTGGGGTCGTGACCTCGTTGGTTCTGGTTCTTTGGCTCAGATTATCTACTTTGATAACACTGGTCCTGGAGCTGGTAACGCCCAAACTGCCTCAGGCCTTGTCACGGGTGGAGACTCTGTAGCGTCTTTCTACTCAGAAAATGGCGCTGGTGGCACCAACTACAACATCTCTAACTATGACCTAAGTAAAATTAGGGACCTTGGTAACTCAATTCTTAGCGGAAATGGCAATGTATCTAGCCCATCATACCCAAATGGCCCAGACCTACTTGTTATTGCCGCGACAAATATCGGTACCGCATCAGCCAATATTGCCGCTCGTATCTCATGGACTGAGGCTCAGGCATAATGTCCACGGTTTACTATGGCAAGACATTTAAAAATGCTACACTTTTAATAACCTCGGAAGGTAGGTAATAACACATGCCCGATTACTCATCGCTGTCTACGCAGATTACTGCTGTTAAGACAGAGATTACAGATAGTCTTGCAGCGAGCACATATACCGCACAGGACCTTGTGTTCGTCGCCAAGGCATTAGAAACCCTTGGCAGCCTGCTAGGGGTAAACGACATTGTTGCTGCAACCGCAGACCGCGTCACAGCAATTACAACTGCTGGTACCTCACAAGTTGCTGCTGTTAACTCAGCTGGCACTACACAGGTTTCTGCAGTTAACACTGCAGGAAATACAAAGATAGCTGCTATCCAAGCGGAGTCAGCTAACTTAACCAATCTAGCTTATATAGGAGTACTAGCATAATGCCAACTACAGTTACACGTTTTAGAGCAGGTACTGCTGGAACTACAGATGGCTCTGCCTACTCTGTTCCTGCAAGTAATACTGCAATTATTACTAATGTAAATCTTTCAAACAAGACAGGTGCTACACGCACAGTCACCGTTACTGTTGGTGGCTTTTCGTACTGCACAGGTCTACAGGTACCGCCAAACGGTACTGTAAACTTCGATACTCGCACAGTGTTGAATGCCACAGAAACCATTACAGTTACGGCAGATGTTGCATCTGCAGTTGACTTTTTGATTTCTGGCGTTTTAATTTCTTAACAACCAGGTAAAGGACAGGTATATAAATGGCTATTAGTTCAAGCAAAGAATTTATCGTATTTCCTAACGATAATTCTGGTCGCGTTTACGTTAAAGAGCAGGCCTTTACAGCCAGTGGTACCTGGACAGTTCCTGCTGGTGTAACAAGCGCTCAAATCATCCTCGTTGGTGGAGGTGGCGGCGGTGGAGGCGGAAGCCAAAACGTCGCGGGCGGCGGTGGCGGTGGCGGACAGGTAATTGTTCGTAACCTCGACGTTAATCCACTACAGACCTACACTGTAACAATTGGTGCAGGTGGTCAGGGCGGTCTTGGCGCTCAGACTGGTGCAGCTGATGAAACAAGCACACTTCCAGGCGGTAACGGTACTCCTACCTCATTTGGAAACATTACAGTTGCAAACCTTTTGACAAATACAGACTTTGATTACAACATTCTTGGCTGGGAACCAGACATTACTTTCCGTTCTGCCACTGGTATTTCTGGTCAGTCTGGTATCACCGTATATCCTAATGCTGCTGGTATTTCAGTAGGTCAGATTGTATCTGGTGGTAACATTGCTGGTGGTGCGGTTGTTCAGTCTATTACTGGAAACGTAGTAGCGCTATCTCTTGCTAACACAGGTACAGTGAGCGGTATTATTCGTTTTGACAACGATACTGTTCGTCTACGTCCATCTAACGTATTCTTTAATAACATCTCAGGTGGCGGTGACACAACTAACCCACAGACATCAAATACCCCAGGTTCACCATATTTCCAGAACCTATCTAACAACATTTTGATGCCTGAACTATCACAGCTTGAAGAAGCAGCCCTTATCACGAACAATAACATTCGTCAGTATGGAACTGCGCTTTCTACCTTTACCATTACCAACGCTGGTGTTCCTACCAAGTTGGCAGAAATGGCTGGCGGATACGCTAAGTTAGCAACGGGTGTATTAACTGCAACATCAATTACTTTGGATAGCACACTAAATGTTTATCCAGGTATGTCTATTTCAGGAAATGGTTTCCAAGCTGGAACTACTGTTCTTAGCGTAGATAGCAGCACAGCGATTACAATTTCTGCTGCACTTACATCGCCATTAACTGCCAGTGCTTGTACTGTTTCTTACACAGGCGCTACTGGTGCTAACGCCCTTATTTGCGGTACTAGCTCCTCAACAGCGTCTGGTAACCCAACATGGGTTCAGTTCTCTAACATGAACTCAACCAGCACTTCAAACGGTCTTCAGACATCTGCAGGTTTCCAGGGAGTTCCATATATCCCAGGCACTACCTACACAATGTCTGCTTATGTTTCTACAAACGTAAATATCAGCACCTCAACACCAATCCTATTCCAGATTCGTTCAGCGGGAGCTTCTCGTAACGCTATCTCCAGCACTTCATATCAGGGCGGCTCTAACTCAGCAACCACTGACTCTATTGATGCTGGTACCGCTAACGGTTTCTTTGTGCGTCAAGCAACTCCAGCAGCCTTGAGTGGGTACGGTGGTTCCTTCTCAACTACAGCTAACGCAGGCAACAACTCCACAACAATTACTGTTGCTGATGCAAGCGGTATTTTGCAGAGCATGACCATCACAGGTTCAGGTATTCAGTCAAACACTACAGTATCTTCTATTGTGGGAAACACTGTTACTATAAGCCTTCCAACAAACGCTGTTATTACTAACGGTGCTGTTTCATTCAACTCTGGAAACTCTCAGGTACTTGGTTCAAACGTTACTCCTAGCCAAACACCATGGCGCCGTATCTCAGCAACCTTTACCACACCAACAATTGCAACCACACTTGCTAACAGCATTTATGCGTTTGGTTCAACACCTCAGTTTATTCACCCAGTAATCATGCTTCAGCAGGGTTCTGTAAACTACTGGTTTGATAACATCCAGCTTGAAGTTGGTAATACAACTACAACTTGGCGTCCACCTGTATACCGTGAGGCACAAGCACTTGTTGCTATGTCTAACAACGCACAGGGCGGAAACCTTGAGGCTTCACACCGATTTGTAAGGTCAGTAGCTGGTACTCAGTACTCAGGTTCTGCATTCGTTGTTGATATGGGTACAGCTAACCAGTACCGTCCAGTGCGTGGATTTATCGAGTTTTTTGATAGAGACTACAACTCACTGCTTCGTACAGAAGGCAGCAACGTATTCTTGCCAATCTCTGGTGTTTCAGCGCTAACTCAGCAAATGCCTAACGTTACTTATCCAGTACGTGTAGGTGTGACAGCTACAGCTCCTGTTAACACTGCTTGGATGAAGTTTGGTGTCTTTAAGCTTAACGGCACTCAATCAGCTTCAGCTAACGCAATTGAACTTGCAATCATGGCTCCACAGCTTGAGGCTGCAGCAGTCCCAACTATTTACAAAGAAGCTGACGGCGTTAACTTTGTATACGCTGGACAAGCTGGTGTCACACCAATTGTTACAGCAGCAACCATCTCTGCAGAAGGTGGCGGAGGCGGCGGAACATATAACGCTAACTCACTAGTTTGGCAGTACGGTCTAGAAGGCGGCAACAACGGCGGTCACGCTGCACGTAACGCCCACACTTCTATGACTCTTGCTGGCGGTGGCGCTGGTTCAGGTTCTGCAGGTGGCAACGCGCTTTCATACATGCCTGGATTCTCAGGCGGTAACACCACTGGTGGTTCTAACATCACTACAGGTACAGCTCAGCAAACATGGCCACTTCGTGGAAACTACGGTGGTGGCGCATTCTGGCAGACTGGTACAGGCTCAGCTAACATCCCAGGTTGGGGTGGAGACGGTGGTCTTGGACAGTTAATTAACAGTATTAACAGCGGTTCGCCTATTGGCCTCGCACTTGGTGGCGGTGGCGGTGGCGCTGGCTGGAGCTCTAACTCACAGTTCCAAACATCACCTGGTCGTGGAAACGGCGGCGGTGGTAAGGGAGCAGGTACTTGGATTCTTAACCAGTCTGCTGCAACTGCTGATTACTACGCACGTGGCCTTGATGGTATTGCTAACACTGGCGGCGGAGGCGGCGGTGGAGGTTCAAACTGGTCCAACGACCCAGCTACCTTCATTAACCACGCAGCTGCAAACGTTGCTGTTAACTATGAAGCGCTATCTGCTGAATACTTCAAGTGGACACCTATTTACAACGCAACAATCGTTATCTCAGGACAGGCTGGTTTCTACGGTTCAAACGTTCTACGTGTGACTATTCAAGATGTTGGTAATGCAAAAATTACTACCACATGGCAGTCATTCCCAATTCTTCCACGCATCCCACTATTCTTCTCAGGTGTGGCTGCACGTCTAACAACTGCTCCTGGTGGTGTGACATCTTCACAGTTCCCAGGTCTTGCTAAGCGCGTACGTCCAACAGTTCGTTGGAAGAATGACCGTAACATTGTTCTTCGTGAAGACCGTCCAGATTTCAACATTGTATTTGCTGGTACTAACGCCATCACTTACCTTGGCGCAGCAGGTGCTACATCTGGTTCATGGTTAACTCTTCAGGCTCCAGCTGACGCATCATTCTTTGATGTATGCTGGGAATTCCTATACTTTGATGCTGGCGACATCGTTGATGTTGACCTTGGTGGATGCCAGTATCAGGGCTATAAGTCAGACGGCGGTAACGGTGCTGACGGTTATGCTCTAATCCGCTGGTTTGACAAAGCAGTTCTATAAGGAGTAACTAATGGCTAAATATGCACTGATTGACGGAACACTTGTAAACTCTGTAGTTGTAGCCGACTCCGAGGAAGGTCTCGGAGTTATGGCTTCACTATTTGAGGTTATAGATGTTACGGCATTAGTTCCACAGCCTTCAAAGGGCTGGGCATACGAAGGTGGGATTTTTTATCCTCCTAAGTTGACAGACGCCGCTAAAGCACTGTGGGATGGAAAAACATTCACAGACCCTAATATTATCGATGCAGAGGTTGTAGAAGAAACCCCTGCTATCGAAGAAACACCTGCAACTTCTAGTAGAAAGAGAAAGTAAATGGCAATATCATCATCGCCTACGGTGTTGACCCAGTCTAACGACGCCTACATCAACGCTGGACATACTGGACGTTTGCAGACCTTTTCTGCATCAACTGGTGCAGTAAGTATCAACGTAACTAACGGACCTTTTGTCCGTATTGCAAACCCTGTCGGTGCGGTTACCGTAACCTTTGTTGGTATTCCAACTGGTTATGGAAACCTGTGGCAGGTAGAAGTTGCTAGCCGTGGAGCTAATGCTGTTGCATTTAACAACATCATTTGGGACGGTGGCTCAGCCCCAACTTTAGCTTCAGGTACTAATAAGACTGTTCTTGAGTTCTACTCATGGGACGGCGGTACCCAAATCTTCGGTCGCGTTAAGTTTGCAACCCTAGCTTAATTTATAGAAATAGCTCCCCGCCGTCCCCAGGGACTGGCGGGGCTTTTCTATTTAAAGGTACAATTAATTTATGAAAATAGCCGTATACACCATCGCATTAAATGAAGAACAGTTTGTAGAACGCTGGTATAAATCAGCTAAGGATGCTGACTATCTCATGATTGCTGACACAGGCTCTGTTGATGAGACTGTAAGTAAGGCTGAAGCCCTAGGAATTGTGTGCCACAAAATTAGCATACGTCCGTGGCGCTTTGATGACGCCCGCAATGCTGCCCTTGCTTTATTACCTGACAACATTGACTATTGCATATCTTTAGATATGGACGAGTTGCTGGCACCAGGTTGGAGAAAGGAAATGGAAAAAGTTCCAAAAGGCTCTACACGTATACGCTACGACTACACCTGGAACTTTAACGACGACGGCACCCCAGGCTTAACATTTGGCGGAGATAAGATTCATGCACGTCACGGTTATCGTTGGGTTCATCCTGTTCATGAGTGCTTGTATACAGACCGTATAGAAGAAAAAGAATACTGGTCTAAGTTAGGACTGTGGCACAAAGCTGATAACTCTAAATCCCGTGGGCAGTACCTACCTCTTCTTAAACTGTCAATAGAAGAAGACCCAGATAATGACCGTAACGCCTACTACTACGCTCGAGAGTTATTCTTTCACGGACAGTACGAAGAAGCTAAGGTTCAGTTTGAACGTCACCTTTCCCTGCCAAAAGCTATATGGAAAGCTGAACGCGCATCGTCTATGCGCTACATAGCCAAGTGTTCTACAGACGAGGCAGAAAAAATTAAATGGTGGAAATTAGCAACTCAAGAAGCACCTGGTAGAAGAGAGGGGTATGTTGAGTGGGCTAACTACCACTACGACAAAGGTAACTTTACAGAGTGTCTACATCTGTGCAAAAAAGCACTTAATATTAAAGAACGAGATATGGACTATTTAAATGAAGCATTTGCTTGGGGCCCTTTGCCTTACGACTTAGCCGCTGTATGTTCCTTTTGGCTTGGTGAAAAAGAAAAAGCGGTTGAATATGCGGAGAAGGCGGTAGAGCTAGACCCGACAAATGAGAGATTAAAGAGTAACCTAGAACTTTGTAGGAAGGAGATTGCCTAATGAGAGGTCACACCCCAGGCGGTCGTTTTGACGCTGACTTTGAAACCACCGACCTATTAAAAGGTGTAGACCACGACCTCAAGTACCCAGTGGGTACAAAGGCTCTCTGGTATGTGTGGAACCCTGCGGCAACTGTAGTTGACCCTATCTACGACACTGGTCAAGATATAACCAATAACCTTGGTGGCAAAAGGTGGCTTGGTCCTTATGAACTTCCTGTAGTTAGAGCAGTTATCACTCAAGGTCAAGCTAAGACTTCGGCGGTCGGTTACTACAACGCGGATGAGCTTCACCTTACTCTTAACATTGAAGACGTTGAAAGAATTGCTCCTGGTGTTATTGCAAACCCAGATAGGCAAAACCGCGGTCGTCTAATCTGGAAGAACCAGGTATATCGTCCATATGCTGTTCAAGAACGCGGCATTGTTGCTGAAAGATTCACCCTACTGGTAGTAGACTGTATACAGGTCATGCCAGAAGAAATGGTTAATGACCCACAATTTTTAGCGTACGCTAACTAGGAGGCAACATGCTAAATCATTCAGCGTTTACAGTAGGTACTAGTCCAGTTTTACTTGTAACTATTGGACCAAAAGAACCCACCACTACAGTCACAATTGTTAACGACGATAACAACTCTATCTATGTTGGCGATGCTCAGGTTGCCACATCTGGAGCAGATAAAGGCCTTACTATAAAGAAGGACTCTGCTTATAGATTTGACCTTAACGCTGGGGACAAGCTGTATGCAATAGCGGCTACACCTACAGCTGCCAACGCCGTATCTATTGTCTATTCATCATTGTTCTAGGAGTAATATATGAAAGGCAAATCTAAAGTAGAAAAGGTTATGCACGAGTACAAAGCTGGTACTTTAAAGTCTGGTAAAAAAGGTCCTGGTAAAGGACCTAAAGTAAAGTCCAAAAAACAGGCTATAGCAATTGCTATGTCTGAAGCTGGTATGTCAAAGAAGAAGAAAAAATAATGGCACAAAAAGAAAAACCAGCCAAGCTTCTTGCTGGTGGAGCACCGCACGTTGTCTATAAAAAAGACAAAAAAGTGATTGTTGACCACCTTGGTAAGAAGGGTGGCAAAAACGACAAAATAAATCTAACCCAAAAAGGCGGAGCTAAGACAGTGAAGCAAGGGGTTAAGGCGGTAAAAAACTGGCATTCAAAGAATGCCCATCGTAGTCAGGGACGCTAATGGCTAAAAAAGAAAAACCAGTTTGGGAGAAGAAGGACCCAACCCCAGGCAAATCTAGTAAACTATCTAAGAAGCAGAAATCCTCTGCTAAGGCTAGGGCGAAGGCAGCAGGCCGTCCCTATCCCAACCTCGTCGACAACATGGCTGCTGCAAGAAAGAAGAAAAAATAATGTGCGCAACATGTGGATGCATGGGCAGCAAGAAGTCTGCTAAGAAGGCTCCAGCAAAGAAGGCAGCAGCTAAGAAGGCTGCAGCTAAGAAAATGCCAGCTTTCCTAAAGAAGGCTGCAAAGAAGAAGTAACATGGCTAAAACTCCGTCCTTCATGAAGGGCAAATACACTAAGTCCAAAGATGAAAAGATGGACGCCCGTCTTATGAGAAAGGGCGGCATCACTGATAAAGATGATAAGGCTGAGTTCCATAAGATGGACAAAGCCCACGGCAAAAAGAAGAAGCCAAAGACTATTGCCGAAGATAAGAAGATTGACCTAGGCATTATTAAAAAGGTCAAGAAGAAAGAAAAGGCTGAGGAAAAAGCCGAAGCCAAGGCAGAAAAAAAGAAAAAGAAGTAACCGCTTAGGGGTCCCAAAAGGGCCCCTTTGCTTTATCCTAGTTAGTGAGCCCATGCGGGGCTCAAAGCACCACCCCTGCGTTTACCCTGCTACTCCTACAGGAGCACCATGCCTGAAGATAACAAGATAAGTAAAGCTTCCGATGTGGAATTCATCGAGGCTTTAGCCGAAGCCAATAAAGGCTCGGGCGCTGGCGTGTGGAAAGCACTTGTAATAGGAGCAGTAACGCGAGGGATTATTAACGGTGTTACCAACAAGCGTCGTAAATAATTTTAATTCTAAGCTGTCGTCATCATCAATCTCGTTGACAGCCGAGCTTCGTCGTCACGCTCTCAATCGAGGCTGGCCTAGTGAGATAGTCAATTCCTTAGCGGTCGTTAAAAACGGCGGCTTACTTGACATTACTTACCCAGAACAGTTTCGTACACAGATAGAGAACTTAGAGTATGGCGATGGTCCTAACCCACCCTCACCTGTTCTTCGTTCTTTTAACTACAGGGCAGACCAACTAGCTGAAGACATCTACGAGGAAACTCACGAGTCACTAATAGAAGCGAGCAGGATATAACATGGGTAACCCATTTATTATTGCTGAGGACTTAGCCTTAAAAACCCTGTTACAAGGAATGACTGTGTCAGATGAGAAGAACGCATCTCGTCAAGTTAAGGTGTGGTTTGGGTACCCAGACGTTGAGGTCAGAGCCCAAGAATTCCCATTTGTAACTATTGACTTAATTGACATGTTACCCGCAAACGATAGGCAAACCTCAGGAATGCTTACCGACAATGATTACAGAGGAACAATATCCCCTGTAAACAATAGGACCTACTCCTATGAAATACCAGTAGCTTTTGATTTGGTCTATCAGATTACGACCTACGCGAGAAATCCGCGACATGATAGGGCCATCATTCATCAGCTCACAACTAAGTTTCCATCAAAGTACGGCGGCTTGTTAGTGCCTAATGAACTAGGTACTGAAACCTCAAGACGACACATGTTCCTTGATGGGTTTGCAAAGAGAGACGCAGTTGACGGTGAGACTGGCAACCGCAGACTTCTTCGCAATGTCTACACAGTAAGAGTTGTTAGCGAACTTACCCCGCTTGCTGCAAAGATTGCTACCAAGCGTGTTGAGGAAGTTAACATCAACACTAACCCAGTGTCCGTACCACAAGCCGTAATCCCTGCAGGACTAACAAAACTCTAATACACGGTCACCAAAGTTTAAACAAAGGAGATATAACAAATGGCAGTACTACGACCAGGGGTCTACGTCGAAGAGACGCTTAACCCTGTTGCACCTGTAGTTGGCCCGAACTCAGATTCTATTGGTGCTTTTATTGGCGCCAACGATAGAGGACCAGTTCTTACACCAACACTTGTAACTTCTTGGAGCCAGTATGTAACCCTATTTGGTTCTTGGAATACCAGTGCAACTAACGATTTACCTTTAGCTGTATACATGTTCTTTTCAAACGGCGGAAGCCAGTGCTACGTTGTTCGTATAACAAACAACGCTACAACCGCAACCCGTTCTTTGGCAGACCGTGCAGCAACACCATCTACAACCCTTCAAATTCAAGCAAAGAACGCTGGCGCTTGGGGTAACAACATTAACATTTCAGTAGTTAACTCTGTTACATCAGGTCTCTTTGATTTGCTTGTTTACTACAACGGCAACACAGATGCTAACTTGGTAGAGCGTCACAATGACCTTTCCATGACAGCCTCTAATGCTCGTTACGCACCAACAGCAGTAAACGCAGCATCAAATTACGTAGTTCTTACAGACCTAAACTCTGGAAACACTGGAGCTACTCGTAACCCAGCTGTTGTAACTAACCAAACTCTTGCTACTGGAAGCGCTGGAAGCGCCCTAGGAAACAATAATTATGGAACTGGTTTGCTAGCTCTTGACACTGTTAAGCAATCTTTGATTCTTAACGTTCCAGGAGTATCAAACGTTCCTGTCATTAATGCAGCAATTGGTTATGCAAACTTTAGACAAGATGTTTTTGTTGTTATTGATGGAGTATACGATGTAGTTTCTACACAGCTTGCTCTTGCTTCTCAATATACATCTAGCTCATTAGCTGCAGTTTACTATCCAAACCTATTGATATCTGACCCAACAACCGCTGTTGGTTCTGGTTCTGGACGTACTGTTGCAGTAGGTTCTGGAGCTGCAGTTGTAGGTTTGATTAGCTCAACAGATGCATCACGCGGAGTGTTTAAAGCACCAGCGGGCTTGCAGGCACGTCTTGCAGGAGTTGTATCAGTTGTTACTCTAACTAATGCTGAACTTGATAACCTTAACTCAGCAGCGGCACCAGTAAATGCAATTAAGTTTGTACCTGGTTCTGGATTTGTTGTTATGGGTTCAAGAACACTTAAGCCTGGATACGTAGACAAGTACGTACCAGTACGCCGCACACTTATTTATCTACGTAAGGCTCTTACAGACCTTACTGAGTTTGCCATCTTTGAACCAAACGACGAAGCTTTATGGCGTCGTCTTGAAGCCAGCGTTAGTACATTCCTAACAGACTTCTGGAGCAAGGGCGGTCTACGAGGCACAACACCTCAAGCAGCATTCTTTGTTAAGGTTGATGCAGAAAACAACCCACAAAGCTCAATTGATAATGGATATGTAAACATCGAAGTCGGTGTTGCATTACAGCGTCCAGCTGAGTTCATCATCATTAAAATCGGTCAGTTTGACGGTGGAACCACCGTTACTGTGGCGTAAAGGAGATAACCACAAATGGCTAGCAGCATAATCAACCGCCACTCAACCTTGGCAACAGACCCGTTACGTTCGTTTCGGTTCTTTGCTCAGTTTGAGGCAGCTAAAGAAGGCGGCGTGTTTAATAACAAACTCGTCACTTGGTCAGGCGGCTTTAGCAACATCAGTGGTTTGAGCGTTAATACTCAGGCCATCCAATACCGTGAAGGCGGTTACAACACCACAGTACACCAGGTACCAGGTATGACTACCTTTACACCAATTACATTCCAGCGTGGAGTTCTTGACGGAAATGACCAGGCAATCACATGGATGCGCGGACTTTTTGCTGCTGCAGCTGGTGAGGGTCTTAAGGTTGAAGCTGGCAAAGGCTTCCGCGTAAACATTAAGGTGTTTGTAGCAGACCATCCAAACTCAGGTCCTACAGACGTTCAGCGCTACAAGATGGGCTTCAAGATTCATAACGCCTGGATTACTGCGCTAAACTATACAGACCTTAATGCAGCAGACGGAGCAATCTTGTTTGAGTCAATGACACTCGTTCATGAAGGACTATCAGTGTTCTTTACAGACGATGATGGCAAAGACCCAGCAGGTCTCATTTCTTAATTAACAACAACTTTAGGAGTATAAATCGTGCCAGATATTATTACTGATGCAGAACTTGTAAATAAATTCGCAGCAAAGGCGATGGAGGAGCCCGCACAAGTCATTAAGACGCGGGCCCCTTCAGAGTCAGAAGTATCTTTGCCAGGCGGCTTCTTAGAAGCTAATGGTGAAGTTATCAAGACAGTCGAGGTGAGGGAACTTACTGGAGCTGATGAAGAAGCAGTTGCTAAAGCTGGTTCTTCAGGCAAAGCACTTGACGTGCTATTGCAGAGGGGTCTAGCAAAAATTGGGTCTAGGACTGTAGAAAAAGAAGACCTAAACTCACTTCTTGCTGGAGATAGAGACGCAATTCTTTTAGGTATTAGAAGAGTTACGTTTGGTGACGATATGGAAATCGGTTACCGTTGCCGCACTTGCGGTGAGGAACAGAGAGACTCATTGTTACTAAGTAAAGATGTACCTGTTGTTTCTCTAGAAGACCGTGCTCAAGAGGGCACCTTTGAAGTAGAAACTAAAAAGGGCACAGCAGTTGTTGCTTTACCAAATGGTATTACACAGCGCAAGCTAATGGAAAACATTGATAAGACAACAGCAGAAATTAATACCTTGTTACTATCTG
>Ga0214917_10000673_pt1 | contig 44446 bp, 44 predicted proteins | sample LL_1208_BB_MetaG_FD_177983 | JGI IMG/M metagenome (GOLD analysis project Ga0214917, IMG submission 177983) | Freshwater microbial communities from Lake Lanier, Atlanta, Georgia, United States - LL_1208_BB | ecosystem: Environmental > Aquatic > Freshwater > Lake | place: USA: Georgia | collected... | reverse complement strand
CGCTACCGAATGGCCACATTCCGGTAACCATCACGAAAAGTAATTGACCAAGACCTTTTATATCTTGTGCAACGCCATCTTTGGAATCCGGTCCCAACAATGCGGAATCAACTCCAAATCCAGCAAGTCGAACCTCTTGGCCTGGCGAAAAAATTACATTGTGCGGACGAAGGCGGCTATGAAAAATGTTCAAAGAATGTGCATGCATTAAAGTGTTAGCAATAGTTCTAAGTTGCTTTAGGGCTTGTTCTGCCGGCAAAACTTCACCGCGACGAATAATGAGTCGATCTAAAGTTTCGCCATCTAACCATTCAGTGACTATTCCGACGTAACGATCTTGCGACGACGAAGAATTTGCATTTGCAATTTTTCCATCTGGGATTACATCTAGGATCGAAACCACATCGCGACGGTCATTAGCTGCGGCAAGTTGACATTCCTGCAATAACTTAACGCTTCGAAGGTCTGAGGCGGGTAACAGAATTAAATTCACCCAACGTTTTAAGGACAAATCCATAGCGCGCCAGATTGGCGAACTCAAGGAACTAGCTACTTGAACATCTAAGGCATAGCGACCATCAAAGATCCGATCGGTTACGCCACTCATGATTGCAGTTTAGTTGTCTATTTTCTACGTACTAACGCCAGCACTGCTGAGACTTCAGAGATGCGCAACGCTTTTGCTAGTCCAAGGTAGGTCAACGAGAACACCGAAGTAAAAATTCCAATCGCGAAACCAGTTCGCAATGCAGACATGTCGGACTGATTGGCGATCATGACTCGCACCAACGTGTATGAAAAGAGCGCTGCCAAGATACTGGCTGCCGTAACTCTAATAATTAGACGCAAGTGGCCAGTTTTTCGAATTTCAGGTACGCGTTTTCCAATTCGATGCCAAGTCAGCCCACAAGTAATCGCGTAAGCGATGGAATAACCCAGAGCTAGGCCAGCAACTTGAAATCCATTACCCATGCGGCTAAAAAGTATAAAAAGGCTAAAGCCGATAGCAATGTGTAGCCCATTGAAACCCAGATTGATCATAAATGGCGTCTTGGTGTTTTCTTGAGCGTAGTAACTTCTCAGCAAAACGTAAAACAACGAAAACGCTGGTAGACCCAGGGCAAACATGGATGCGACAACGCCAAGGGCAGCACCTTGGGCGGTTGATGAAGCCCCGTATCCGTAAAGTAATGCGCCAATCCAAGGACCAGCTGCCAAGAGCAATACCGCGCTGGGAATGATTAATGCAGAGACTAGTCTCAAGGACGCAGACAGCTCTCCGCCAAATGCAGAAAGATCTTTTTCATGCGCTTGTCTACTCAGGCGAGGAAGCAACGCGGTAATAATTGAGACTGTAATTATTGAATGCGGCAACATCATCATGAGCTGGCCTTTTTGGTATGAAGTAAATCCAACCGCAACAGAATCAGGATCCCCAGAGACCAATACATTTGCCAGCGTTGTTAAATTTGAAACCATCAAGAAAGTTATTTGATTTACCAGTACAAATCCGATGGTCCACTTGGCCAAGTTTCCAATTTTTCCGTTGCCAACATTTCTGAATTGGAAATTTGGCCTAAAGCGATAGCCGGTTTTTCGAAGAGCTGGAATCAAAATCAACGCTTGTGCCATAACTCCAAGCGTCGTTCCAAAGCCAAGCAAGTTTATTTGTGTCGTTGTTACTGATTCGGCGGTTGGCACAGAAGACATCGCTGAAATGAATATCGCAGCGGTAGTAATCACAATTAAGTTGTTGATGATTGGCGCGTACATAGGTAACGAAAATGAGTTACGTGAGTTTAAGATCTGAGATGCGAGCGTATACAACCCGTAAAAAAATATTTGAGGTAAGCACCAGCGTGCAAACATAGTTGCAACATCAAATTCTTGAGGGGTCCAGAGCCTGGTCGCGTAGAGGTGCACAATTAAACCTGCCGCCAATACCGCAATGATTACGATCCCAGTCAGTACTAGTCCGACAAGTGTTAACAACTGATCAGTAAACTGCTTGCCTTGATCCTCATCGTCTTCCATGTGCCTTACTAATGCGGGAATGAATACTGCATTGATTGCGCCACCAGCAATAAGTATGTAGATGATGTTTGGAATGCTATTTGCGACGGAGTATGTGTCTGAAAAGATTCCGGTACCGATTGCGGCAACTAAAGCAATGTCTCGAAAAATCCCTGTGATTCGGCTAGCAAGAGTGCCAGCCGCCATCCCCGAGGTCTGTCCGATGAATGATGACACTGTCTTCTCAAACCGCCTATTCGTGAATTGACTTTCTAACTCTTTACCAAACGTCGGTCTTTTTGCCGTTTAACAAAATTACTCAGAGCCAACAGAACTAGCAGTCCAAAGGCCCCCCACACCAGAGTACGGGCGAACTGACCGTATGCGGCTGAAGTGATTTGCATATTTTGCACCGCACCAATGCGCTCGCCATTAGGGGCGATTAACTGTGCCTGTACATCCACAACACCTGCGCCAAGCAAGGTAATGGCAACTGGAACCGTCACACGTTGACCGCTACCAACCTTGATTAACTCAGTCGGAGCAGAAGAGAAGCGAGAAGTAGCCTTGCTAGTTAAAGCCACACTCACGGTTGCTTCCAGATCACCTTCGTTAACTATTGTTATTGGAACCTCGGAGCTTTCCTCTGGAGTAGTTATTCGTGATGATGCTTGAATGCTTACCGCACTGAAGTAGGAATCAACCAGAGCGAGATTTTCAGATAAGTATTTAGTTGCATCCGAGCCGCTTTGCCAAAGTTCAGAGAATCCCAAAATACGAGAGGAATCAAAACCAGAAGCTAAGTCTGCGTCAACAAACACTGAGGCCAAGGTTTCAGTTTTGATTCGTAACTCTTCTGCCTGACGAATTGTTAAACGAGTTATTTTATTTTTGTATTCAGCGCCTAAGGAATCAAAATTTTGTGTCGGCTCCGACGACGCGACTAAATCTAAGTTCTCGAGCTGCATCCAATTTTGGTTATCTAAATCTGCAATAAGCTCGGAGATCCCCGCCGCTGAAATCTTCCAGTTTGTTGGCGCAAGCAAAATTATTGAGCGAGATCGCTGAGGCGATTCCGCAGTCATCATTCCGATTTCACTTTTGACACAGGTGACTGCCTTAAAGAGTGCCGCATCACTTTCATCGGCTCCAGACAGGCATGAAGAGGTAGCAAGATCATGAACCAATACCGAATTCGAATCAGAAGTCACAACAGCAGCGGTTGTTAATTGAGCGTTACCGCGTAAATACTCGTTTGAAACGATTGTCTTAATGCCACGACCATTTAGCAGGGAGATGATTTCGCTATTTGACCGGCCCTGGATTGGCGCGTAAATGATTGGACGATTGGCAGCTATCGAGCGAGTTAGGTTAATCGCATCTAACAAGTCACGTTGTTGCTTTACCAAAGACAAGGATGCCAAATCCGAACTACCAAAAGGTAAAAATGAAGCACTAGGTGATAAGTCATCCAGCGCGGCAATCAAATCTGCTGGGATGTTTGAATCTGAACTGGCTGCTAATTGGTCCACCCAAATGCGCAATGCTGAATCTTGCAGCCAAGTAATCTTTGAATCCGTTTGATTCAAAATCAAATTCGTTAATCTTTGCGCTTCAGCAAGATCACTCGTTTGGTTTTTAACTTCACCATTAGCCAAATGATTGTTCAGGATGGTCAAGGGAATAGCAAATGCCACATTAGTTGGCTTGATGTCTGCATTAAAGAACCATGGAGTTGTAACTACGGTGGCCTTGCTGCCCCCAGGAGTATTGGGTTTAACGCCAAGTGCATAAACCCCGGCGGCGCTCGCGCCCAGCACTTCTTCACCTATAAAAGTAATTTGCCATTTTTTCTTAGCCCCAGGCGCAATGTTACGCAAAACGCCAGAGAAGTTAGACGAGATCAGATTGTTTGTGATTGTCGGGTCTGAAATCAATTCTGCTAACTGACTTCTGGAATTTATTGCAGGAGTTGAGACTAGGTCCAACTCAAGTTTAGAAATTACTTGATCCGAGTTGTTGGTAAATGTTCCGCGCAAGACAACAACGTGGCGAACTGGTAAATCTTCACCCGCTCCAGGCATCGAAGAAATCTTCAAATCCGTAATTGCTATTGAGTCGCTCTCGGCAGCGGTGGAAACCGCTTCGGGAGCACACGCGAGTCCCACTCCCAGTGCCAGGATCCCCAGAAGCGATGTGAAGCGCGCAGGCACCAAGTTGATCCACCTAAATTTCGGCAAGGATTTGAATGCTTGGCTATGGCTCACTAACCAAGAATACCTGCAAATATTGGACTATTCATGATTGCATCTAGGCTAGGTCAAGTTATGAACAACTCATCGCCGCAGGCAATCGCAACTGATGCGGTAACCGTTGCCTTGGGCCAGATGCATGACGTCATGGAACTTGCCCAATTGTTCAAAGCCGCAGGTTTTGAGTTCGCGATTGTTGGGGGGACGGTTCGCGATTTAATACTTAATCGCGCGATAACTGACTTGGATTTCACAACCAATGCCCACCCAGAACAGATACTGAATCTGGTCACTCCTTGGGCGGATACGGTGTGGGATATCGGAATTTCATTCGGCACTGTTGGTGCGCGAAAAAAAGATTTTCAAGTAGAGATAACAACTTACCGCTCAGAAGTTTACAACGATGAAAGCCGAAAGCCGGAGGTGAGCTTTGGCTCATCGCTGGAAGAAGATTTAGTCCGACGTGATTTCACGATAAATGCCATGGCAGTGAGATTGCCCGACCTAACTTTCGTAGATCCATTCGGGGGAGTTGATGACTTAATCAAACGTGTTATTCGCACCCCTCGTGAACCAGAGTTATCTTTTTCAGATGACCCATTGCGCATGATGCGAGCTGCAAGATTTGCCAGTCAGTTAGGTTTCACACCCGTGGTTGACGTTTTACTTGCTGCAACTGAAATGTCAGACCGGATAAAGATTGTTTCTGCGGAAAGAGTCAGAGACGAATTCAGTAAATTGATTATGGGAACTTTCCCAGCTCTTGGACTAGAAATCCTTGAAGGTACAAAACTTGCTGAGTATGTGATTCCCGAACTTCCGGCACTGCAACTTGAAATTGATGAACATCACAAACATAAGGATGTTTATGAACATAGCTTGATTGTGTTGCAACAAGCTATTGACCTAGAAACTAAACACGTGCCTAATTGTGAGCCAGATTTAGTTTTGCGGTTAGCTGCCTTACTTCACGATATTGGAAAGCCGAAGACCCGAAGGTTTGAATCAGGTGGTGGTGTTAGTTTTCACCACCATGAAGTTGTAGGCGCGAAAATAGCCCGCAAACGATTGACCGCAATGCGTTATCCAAGTGATGTTATTGATGCTGTCTGCAAACTTACCGAACTGCATTTGCGATTCCATGGGTATGGGCAAGGACAATGGACGGACTCAGCAGTGCGTAGATATGTTAGAGATGCTGGCGAAGAATTGATTCGATTACACAAATTGACACGAGCAGATTGCACCACGAGAAATCCGCGTCGCGCTGCCATTCTTGCGGCAACATATGACGACCTGGAAGATCGAATTGCACTCCTTGCCCAACAAGAAGAGTTGAATTCGATCAGACCTGACTTAGATGGCAATGACATCATGACTATTTTGAATGTTCCTTCTGGACCAATGGTCGGCAAGGCCTACAACTATTTATTAGAAGTGCGCCTTGATGAAGGACCTCTAACAAGGGAACAAGCGATCGAACGCCTTACAACATGGTGGAACTCGCAAAATTAAATCGAAGAATTGTTAGCGCGGTATTTGCGACGCAAGAATAGCGCTAAGCCTGTGCTGCAACTGAGTAATACAACTGAGTAAGCAGCACCGACGTTAACATTTTCCCTAATTCCATCGATCAGAGAATAAGTGGTAATTCCCAAAATCAGAGAAACGTTAATCATCATGTCAAAAATCGAAAAGACTCGACCACGATGGGCGTCATCAATAGTTCGCTGAATTGTCGTATCGGCATTAATTTTTAATAATTGCCCAGCAAAACCTAAAGTTGCAGCCGTAGCGCAAACAGCAAGCAAAGTGCCGATTTGGTAACCGACATAGATAACCACAACGCTGACACCCACAGCGACTGTCATCGCGGTAACTAAGTGCAATTGACGATGTGGCGCAATGTCTAACCCAGCTTTGTTCTTATTGCTACGGTCACTCAGCAAGATCGTGCTGAGGATGGCAGCAGTAAAGGCCCCGGTGGCAGCAGATCCGGCACACAGCCCAAAATCTAAGACCGCTTGATCTGCCGTGGTTTCGGTATGCCACGAATTGCGTGAGAGTAAGAGGGCATGAACTGTCAACGCACCAAAAGCCCATCTCTGAAACGCGACAGCGAACATACTGCTCAAAGCTCTGCCGGAACGCACCATGTATCTAAAGCCAGCCGCTAGGCCAGTCAAGGCATTTCTAAATTCATCGCGCATTGCGGATTCAACTAAATGTGGGCCAAGGACATCTTTTGGAGTGATCCGGACTGCAATGAGTGAAGCAATTCCTGCAAGTACCGAACCTGCGATAACTAAACCGGCATTCACTGAATCTGAGTTTTCCAAAATGTTTTGGGTAGCAATACCGAGAGCTGCTGCAAGTGATGCTGCCGTCGTACCCAAGGTAGGGAAAAGTGCGTTAGCTGGAACTAAGTCATCCCCATCAACCACATGGGGTAGTGAAGCCGATAGAGCGGCTTGTACAAATCTGCTGATGCCAAGACTTATCAAAACCAGGATTGCAAGGCTAACGTTCGCAGAACTGCCAGTTATAACGATGGCAATTGCAATCATCGTGATTACCCGCAAAATGTTGGCACGAATCAAAATAGTTCGTCGAGACCAACGATCAATAAAGATTCCGACAAAGGGAGCAACAACTGAATAGGGCAAAAGAAGTATGCCAAACGCTAAAGCAATCTTTTTCGGATCTGATTCACGCTGTGGAGAAAACAAAACAAAAGTTGCTAAGGACGTTTGAAGGAGACCATCGCCGGCTTGACCAAAAATCCGTACGGCAAGTAGTTCACGTGAATTTGCGTGGCGTAACACCGATAACGACTTAACACTTGGCCGATTCACATAATTCACGCTACCTCTAGTTGTCCAAAAGTTTTGGTATGCCAAACCGGAAGTTGAAAAACCAAAGGCCCCTAGTTGAACTAGGAGCCTTTGGTTAAGGAGGCCGCTTTCGTGTTATTTACACCCGTTGCGCAACGGTTCGAGAAATTTACTTCCCAGTGATGAAGTCTTCGACTTCTTGACGGCATTTAGTGTCGTCATATTGAACTGGCGGGCTTTTCATGAAGTAGCTCGATGCACTCAGAATTGGACCACCAATGCCGCGATCTTTTGCAATCTTGCAAGCACGAATTGCATCGATGATTACCCCAGCAGAGTTTGGTGAATCCCAAACTTCTAACTTGTATTCAAGACTCAAAGGAACGTCGCCGAAAGCGCGTCCCTCAAGGCGTACAAATGCCCACTTGCGATCATCGAGCCATGCAACGTAATCACTTGGACCAATGTGAACGTTGCGGGGATCGATCTTGTCGCGCAACTGTGATGTGACAGATTGAGTCTTGGAAATCTTTTTTGATTCCAAGCGATCCCGCTCAAGCATGTTCATGAAGTCCATGTTTCCACCAACATTCAGTTGATAGGTGCGGTCAACCGTTACACCACGATCTTCAAAAAGCTTTGCGAGTACACGGTGAGTAATTGTGGCGCCAACCTGGCTCTTGATGTCATCGCCAACAATAGGAACACCAGCAGCCGTGAACTTATCGGCCCACTCTTTAGTGCCAGCAATGAATACTGGAAGTGCATTGACAAAGCCAACACCCGCATCGATCGCACATTGTGCGTAAAACTTTGCAGCAGCTTCCGAACCAACTGGAAGGTAGCAAACTAGAACATCAACCTTGGCATCAGTTAGTGCCTTGACTACGTCAACTGGAGAATCATCTGATTCAACAACCATGTCGCGGTAGTACTTACCGAGTCCGTCATAGGTGTGTCCACGAAGAACGGTTATCCCAGTTGGGGGAACTTCGGAAAACTTAATCGTGTTGTTTTCGCTTGCAAAAATTGCATCTGAAAGATCCTGTCCAACCTTTTTTGCATCAACATCAAAAGCGGCAACAAACTTCACATCTTTAATGTGATAGTCACCAAACTGCACATGCATAAGTCCTGGAACCGATGCTTTCGGGTCAGCGTCTTTGTAGTACTCAACGCCTTGTACCAGCGATGATGCACAGTTTCCTACGCCAACGATCGCTACTCTAACTTCACTCACTGTAAGCCTCCTAGTTGTCAGTGAATATTTCTTACGGTCTTACTTGTTGTTAACTTGCGAGACTTGAGAGTTGCCGCCATCTGCGGCACCCTGCGCTTGCTCTCGCGAGATAAGTTCATTTAGCCAACGCACTTCACGTTCGAGTGCGTCCAAACCATGTTGTTGAAGTTCCAAAGTGTAAGAATCTAGGCGCTCTCGACCCTTAGCAAGATTTGTTTGAAGATTTGCCAAGCGGTCTTCAACTCGACTTCGCCGTCCCTGCAAAATGTGAATACGAGTGCTAACTTCAGTTTGGCCAAACAACGACATGCGAACTGCAAAAGTGTCATCGTCCCAAGCACCCGGTCCGCTATCAGCTACCAAGGCATTGAAGTGTTCAAGGCCTGCGTCGGTCAGAGCATATGTAATGCGTGCCCGTTTTGGATACTTTCCAGTTCCAACCTCATCCTGTTCAACGAGTAGTCCGCGTTCAACCAGTGACTTAAGAGTTGGATACAAAGCACCATAGGAAATGGTGCTGAATAGCCCAATAACCGAAATCAAACGTTTGCGAAGTTCGTAACCATGCTGTGGCGTTTTGGCAAGCACGCCAAGGATTGCTAGCTCAAGAGCAGCAGATCTGTTAGCCATGGCGTTTCCAAACAGTGAAATAGGTAATTTAGATGTATCGAATTGATACATCTAAAGAATACACAAGAATCGGCTTTGAGCAAATCTTCGCCACGGCCCTAAGGGTCTAACAGCCTTATGGTTGTCTGGTGAGTAGGCCAGGTTCGCATCAAAGTATTTCCGGAATCCGAGCTGGAGGAATTAGCTCTGAACCACCTCGCCCAATTCCTTATCCAGCCGAGGAAGTAGCAGATCCGGTGCGCCCCCGACACGTTTTAGATTACGTTTTGGCGCGTAGGGCTGTACTCGAGCAAATCAAACATGATGCATTGTTACGTGAGCAAGTCTGCGACGCGGATCCATATCTGTTGCGGGCAGCAAAACATCACGGTGAAGAGACTGAAAGACTGTGTCCGATGTGCGCTAAGAGCGAACTAGTTCACGTTACGTATGTCTTTGGTGACGATCTTGGTTATCTATCAGGAAGAGTGAAAACAACTAACGAATTAAAGGTTTTAGCTCATGAGTTTGGACATTTTCGAGTCTATGTTGTCGAAGTTTGCACCTCATGTGGTTGGAATCATCTCCATATGTCCTATGTATTAGGCGATGGCGAATCGCGTACACCACCGCGTGAGCCCAGAGATGTGTTGAAATAGAGGAATGGCAAACTATCCCCGCAAAAACAAGCGCGGCATAATGCGTTTTATTCCTTCTCTAAAAGTATTCGCACTACTTGCAGTTTTTGGAATCGCATCTGCTTTTATTGCAATTGCGATCGCGGTGAAAGTTGTGGCGATTCCGAAGGCTAGCGAGATCGCAACTGCGCAAACAACAATTTTGTATTACGACGATGGCGTAACTGAGCTAGCCCGGCTCGGTGATGCCAATCGAGTCTCAGTAGATTTTTCTGAAATCCCGATTGTTGCGCAACAGGCAATGCTGGCCGCCGAAGATCGCGAGTTTTATAACCACGGGGGCTTTTCCATTCGCGGAATCACGCGGGCGGTAGTCACGAATGTGATGGGTGCCTCTGGAGCGGGCGGTGGTTCCACGATTACTCAGCAATATGCAAAGAACGCCTACTTATCTCAAGAACGCACACTAACTCGCAAGGCCAAGGAATTGATTCTTTCCATCAAACTTGAAACTTTGATTAGCAAAGATCAAATTCTGGCCGATTACATGAACACAATTTATTTTGGAAGAAACGCATACGGAATTGAAAGTGCCGCCGATCAATATTTTGGAAAGCGCGCGCTGGACTTAGATCTTGCTGAATCAGCCTTTCTCGCTGCAATTGTTCAGGCACCGAGTGCTCTATCACCGGAAGAGAATCTAAGCAGGTTAGAGCAGAGATGGAACTATGTCCTAGACGGAATGGTTACTCAAGGATGGCTAAGTCAAGAGGAACGTGCTTCAACCATTTTCCCTATGTATTTAACTGAGCCTCCTGCACAAACGTTTTCTGGTCCACAAGGTCACCTGGTCGAACAGGTAAGACAGACAATGTATAAAAACGGAGTAAGTGAAGATCTAATCAACCTTGGTGGGCTTCGTGTTGTTTCCACCTTTAATAAACAAGCTCAAGATGCCATGATTCTTGCGGTAGACGAAGAAGGCCCTAAAGAAAACACCGAAGGCTTAAGAATTGGAGTTGCCTCAGTACGTCCGGAAACGGGTGAGGTAGTCGCAATGTATGGCGGCGCAGACTACTTGGACAATCAATTAAATAATGCAACACAAATGATTGGGCAAGCGGGATCAACGTTCAAGCCCTTTACCCTAGCGGCCGGAATAGAAAGTGGCGCAACACTTGCAACCGCTTTCAGTGGAAAGAACAAAACCAAGGTTGATAATTACGTCGTAGTAAATTACGGCGGTCAGTCATATGGGGACCGCGTTACTTTACTTAAGGCAACTGAAAGTTCGATCAACTCGGCCTACGTTGAATTAGCAGAATCAATCGGACGCGAAGTAACCCTTGAGGCTGCAATTCGAGCTGGTATACCTGCTGACGCGGTAGGCATGGAGCCAAACCTGGCTTTTACTCTTGGCACCGCAAGCCCACACGTGGTTGATATTGCTGCCGCTTATGCAACATTTGCATCCCGTGGCCTGCAGGTCTCACCTGCGTACATAAAGTCAATTACTACTGGCGCAGGCGAAACTTTATACAAACTAAATCCAAAACCAGTACAAGCTTTTAGTACTGATGTTGCCGACATAGTTACTTACGCACTTCAAAAGGTTGTTCAAGTTGGAACTGGAGGAGCAGCAAGAGACTTAGGGCGTCCCGTTGCAGGCAAGACTGGAACCACTAATGACAATAAGTCAGCGCTTTTCGCTGGTTATACGCCTGAGTTGGCTACCGCTGTGATGTTTGTCAAAGATGGACCAGACGGACAACCAGCGTCACTTTCTGGAACTGGCGGAATGAGTTCGGTAACTGGTGGGTCATTCCCAGCTCGAATCTTTACTGCGTACATGAAGGGTGCGCTTAAGGATCTACCGATCCAGAAGTTCCCGGATCTACCAACTGGACAGCCAAACGGTGCAAACCCAACCGAAACCCCATCACCTTCGGCCTCTCCATCACAAGCGCCAGTAGATCCCAACGCACCAGTGAGTGTTCCAGACTTGATTGGAACAACCTCTGAGCAAGCAATTTCGACATTACAGGGCTTAGGTCTTAATCCAGTTCTGGAATTACAGATCGGCTCAGATACATCTTTGCCACTATTTGTTTTGGAACAATCAGTTGCTGTTGGCACATTGTCGTTACCTGGAACGAATGTCACATTGAAAGTGGTAAACGTTTTACCTTAGCTTGGATTTAATCGAGGCCGATCACGGAATCAAAATTGGTTGTTGTGTTTCTTACATTGCAATCTAATGAGTCACCGACGCAAAGCGTTGGATCATCACTCCAAAGCATAGAGACGTGCATGTGTGGTGGCTCAACAAAATCTAGATTCTTGCCGTGATAACTAAACGGTGACCTTACTTTTCCGATGGCTTGAGAAATACCTTCGGCAATTGCAATGCCTCGTTTGCGTAGCGAACTCGCATTACTTGGCGCAGCCATTGCTACTCCGTGTGCTGTGCCACCACTTACAACAATCAAACGCTTGTTGTTGCCACTGTCTATCTGTTGATACCCAACGCTCTGGCGATGTTCAATCTCATGAATCTGGAGAATTGTCCCGCTTGCTCGCAAGGCACTTGGCTCACCAAGCCATAACCTCGTGCCCATTCGAACTTCAATTTCTAGAGTGAAGTTGTAACTTTGCATCATCTCTTTTAGTGAGTGAATTTGTTTCTCAGTTACATGAGAAAGGCTTACTCGCTTTGGTAGTGAAAACTTAGTAGATAGTTCTTCGTATAAAACAATCCAATTCCAAGTTTCAGTCATGCTTTGTGAAAGTGTTGCGCCATTGAAAGCAGCCGAGATTTCTGTTGTTGGATCAACTTTGATAGCTGGCTGTGCAATAGGCAAATGAAGCGAAAGGCCTAATACTTTCAAGCCATCAAAATTGGGCAGCGATTGCATATCAAAATGCAATATGCCAAATCTGGAAAGCGAAGTCTTTCCCTCTAAGTAAATGTTTTTCGCACCAGCGGATCTCACAGTCGCTAGGTTCGAGTCGCTCACCATGACGATGATTCGATCTGCGCTATGTTCCAAATGTTGACGCCACTGCGAGATCGCAGATTCATCGGAGGAATTAAATGGCTCTAGAACTAAAATTTCTCCTGCAAAATCGTTAAGAGTTTGCCCCAACTCCCAAACCGTGCCAATCGCAATTCGATTACATCCAAGTCGGGAAGCTTCACCAGCTAATTCCTGGCGTCCAAATCCGTAACCATTTCCCTTAACTACGGGAACCAGTTCGGCTCCAGCAGTCGCATAACTATTCATTACTGAGACCAAATGGCTACGAAACTTTGGAGCATCTACGTTTAACGAAAATGTCACTGGCTATCTCCGCCTCGACATATAGGCATCAAAAGCCTTGGCCCAAATTGGCGAAAGTACATAATCCCATTCACCCACATATTCTTGCGCGTACCCGCCAGTTCCAAGCTTAAATTGAATTAATCCAAACAAATGATTGCTGGAATCCAGGGTGTCAGAGATGCCACGCATGTCATAGATATCCGCACCCTCACTAAGGGCAGTCTTCAACATTTCCCATTGGACCGCGTTACTAGGGCGTAGATCTCGGGCTCCAGTAGTTGAAGCACCATATGAATACCAAGCGTGATTTCCTACGCGAGTCATCGTGGTCGCTGCTATCGCTCCATCGTGATCGGGATGCGTTGCGATGATTAACGAAATTCGTTCGATTGCTTCTTCGCGCATTGCAGTCCACATAGTTTGGAAATACGACAATGAGCGAGGTGTAAAGTGATCGCGCTTAGCTGTTTCCAAATAGCAAGTATGAAATATTCCTAAATCTGAAATTGTACCCTGACGAACTTCAACACCTTCTTTTTCAGCCTTACGAATATTTCGACGCCACTGTTGGTTAAATCCCTCAAAAATTTGGTCTTCAGTTTTTCCAGCAAGATTAATTTGAAAAACATATCGTGGCTGATAGTCACCAAATCCCGAAGCTTCTGCTTTACGTTGTTTCCAACCTAGTTTTGCCAACTGACTCAACAGGGCAATGCCAGCTTCATTAACTTCATCAGGCGCAACCTCGCCAATTACTTTTGCATTCTCTTGTGCGATTGCAGATTTTAAAGTTTCTGCATGCCAGCGCCTGACCCAAGTATGTGGACCCATTTTAATTTGAAATACTCCACGTTCTTTAGCAAAAACCTTTAGCGCCTCAAGTGCCTGCTCGATTTCGTTGGCGTTTTCCCAGTTTAAATCTGGTCCTTCGGGAAGATAGGCAAGGTACTTTTCAACTTTAGGAACTTTGCGTAACAAAACAAGCCCAGCACCAACAAGTTCATCACCTACAAACCAACCCAAAGACTGCGAAGACCAACCTGCTTTGGTTTTCCCCCAAGCAGGAGTTTGCAAGAAGGACACAGATGAATGACCTGCAACGTACGACAGGTGCTTTTCGGAACTTATTTGGCGAACCTGCACGTATTCAATCTACCTATGGTTTCGATCTACCTATGGATATCGGTTACTAACAAACTTTAGATTTACAGTGACTTACGTAAAATTTCCAAGTCAGCTGCTACTCCTTCAAATGGAGTCTCTAAGACTACGGGGGCGTTTGCGGTCTTTAGACAATTAATTATGTTGTCCATCCCAATTGAACCTTCGCCAAGATTTGCATGACGATCAGCACCGGAATCAAATGCGTCCCGACTGTCATTGCAATGAATCAGGTCAATGCGACCGGTGATCCCAAGAATTGTGTCTGCAAGTGCAGCCATGTCTATTCCACCCGCATGCGCATGACATGTGTCGAGACAAAATCCAACCCCAGTATCACCAATAGCGCCCCACAGCCCTTTGATGGATTCCAGTCGACGAGCCATAGAGTTTTTTCCACCAGCAGTGTTTTCGATCAGGACTGGAACCTTCATATCTAATTGGGCCAATGCCTTAACCCAATTATCAATTCCTGCTTGCGGATCATCTCCATCAGTGACGTGGCCGCCATGAACAATTACCGCTTTGGCGCCAACTTCTGCAGCAGCGTCAACATCTACCTGTAATAACTTGCGGCTAGGAATGCGAACCTTATTGTTTGTAGTTGCCACATTAATGATGTATCGGGCGTGGACGTATATGCCGATATTCGCAGCTTCAGCGCTTGCCTTCAGACCTGCTGCGCCGTCCGCATGTGGAAAGACTGAGCCTTTCCAGCCCTGCGGGTCAGCCAGGAATACCTGGATGTGGTCCAAGCCAAGTGCTTTGGCACTAGCGATGGGATCATCGCCCCCGACATGTGACCCAATAGCGATATTTCCCATGAATTAAGGGTACTTGGCAACTTAAGCCTGAAGTTTTCCACCCGATCAAAACCTAAATCCAGTTCGGATTGGTGATGTGCATAAGGTTTTTTGGCCGGGGAAAAATGCCCTAGACTAAAGGTTCTTGATCCCTCCTGCCACGGAAAGACCGTGGCCGATTAGTCCATAGGAGGTGGGTATCAGTATGCGTCACTACGAAGTTGTAGTAATTCTCGATCCCGAGCTCGAAGAGCGAACAGTTGCACCATCACTTGATGCGTTTCTTAACGTAGTCAAGACTGATGGCGGCACAGTTGGCAAAGTCGATATCTGGGGTCGTCGCCGTTTGGCTTACGAAATCAATAAAAAGGGCGATGGAATCTATGCCCTACTGGACATCAATTGCTCACCAGCAGCAGTTGCAGAACTTGATCGTCAGTTGGGACTCAATGAATCAGTGCTTCGCACTAAAGTCATGCGTCTCGACGTGAAGTAGAGGCACCTAATGGCACAGGGCGATGTTGTAGTAACAGTTATTGGAAACCTCACTGGTGATCCAGAACTTCGCTTTACTCCAAATGGTCAAGCTGTCGCATCATTCACAGTTGCTTCAACAACTCGAATGCTCGACAAGGCGACTAATGAATGGAAAGACGGAGACACACTGTTTTTACGTTGTAGCGTCTGGCGTCAATATGCCGAGAACGTAGCCGAATCCTTGACAAAGGGAACTCGCGTTCTAGTTACTGGTCGCTTGAAGCAGCGTTCATATGAAACTAAGGAAGGCGAAAAGCGCACCGTAGTTGAAATGGATGTCGATGACGTCGGTCCAGCACTGCGTAATGCCACTGCAAAAGTTAGTCGGGTTGCACGTACCGACAGCGGTTACAGCGGAGCAGCATCACCATCCGAAGATCCTTGGGCCGCGCCAGCGCCTGCAGGAGACGAACCTCCGTTCTAACGAACGATCCCATCCAACTCAACATTTGTTGAACAACCATTCCGGATAGAACCGGGCTTCCAGAGGAGCACCACAATGGCTAAGCCACCAATTAAGAAATTCAAGCCGAAAGTTTGTGCATTCTGCGGCAAAAATGCTGCAGCAATTGACTACAAAGACATTCCAACCTTGCGCAAGTTCATTTCTGATCGCGGCAAGATTCGCGCTCGTCGCATAACAGGCAACTGCACTCAGCACCAGCGCGACATTGCAAACGCAGTAAAGAATGCCCGCGAGATCGCATTACTTCCATACACATCGACAGCACGATAAGGGGAGATGACTTATGAAACTTATTTTGACTCAAGAAGTCACTGGCCTTGGTAGTGCAGGTGACGTGGTAGACGTAAAGCCAGGATTTGGTCGTAACTTTCTAGTACCACAGGGTCTGGCAACAGCATGGACCCGTGGCGGCGAAAAGCAGGTTACTCAAATTAAGCGCGCCCGCAACAAGCGTTCGGTTCGCGATCTAGATCACGCATTGGAAATCAAAGTGGCTCTTGAAGCAGCTCCAATTGTGATCTCGGCCCGCGCAGGCAGTGAAGGTCGTCTTTTCGGCTCGGTCACTGTTGGAGACATTGCTTCTGCCATTCGGGTTGTAGACGTTGATAAGCGCAAGATCGTTCTTGCCTCACCAATTAAAACAGCCGGTCGTCACGAAATCACAGTTCGCCTACATGCAGATGTTTTGGCAACTGTTGTTCTCGATGTTCGGGGCAGCAAGAAGTAACAAACCACTGAAAAGAATGCCCACGATTTTCGTGGGCATTCTTTTTGTCTGAGAGGTTTTGTATTCGCTGGAAGTGTAAAGGTGTGCGAGAATTAGGTCATGACTTCAACAATGACTTTGCATACAAATCACGGCGACATCAACATAAATATTTTTGATAATCACGCACCAAAGACCGTAAAGAACATTCTGGGCTTAGCTGATGGCTCAGTTGAGTGGACACATCCAGCAACTGGTGAAAAATCCACTGCTCCGCTTTACGACGGAACTATTTTTCATCGCATCATTCCTGGATTCATGATTCAAGCTGGCGACCCACTTGGTCAAGGCACCGGTGGACCTGGTTTCAAATTTGAAGATGAACCACATCCCGAATTAGTTTTTGATCGTCCTTACTTACTTGCAATGGCAAACGCTGGTCCAAACACAAACGGTTCACAGTTCTTCATCACAGTTGCCCCAACAACATGGTTGAACTTCAAGCACACAATTTTTGGTGAGGTTGCAGATCAAGCGGGCCGCGACGTTGTCGACGCAATTGCAAATGTGCCAACTGGACAAATGGATCGCCCGGTCGATGCTGTAATCATCGAAAGCGTTACCGTTTCTCGAGGTTAAGCGTGACCAATACTTGTTTCCGTCACACTGACAGCGAGGCTTATGTTTCGTGTGGTAGATGTGACCGCACGATATGTCCCGACTGCATGATCAGTGCACCTGTTGGATTTCAATGCCCAGAGTGTGTTGCTGCTGCAAAGATAGCGCTACCCAAAACTAGATTTGGTGGATCATTCAGCACAGTGCCAAAAGTGACGCGTGCCATTTTGATTACTTGCGTGAGCATTTTTGCGCTGTCGCTATTGCTGGGTAGTTTCGCACTTTCTTTTGGAATGATTCCCGCAGCAATCGCACAAGGTGAGTGGTGGCGATTAATCACTTCCACACTTTTACACGGCAGCATTCTGCATCTGCTTTTTAACATGTACGCGCTTTACTGGCTGGGCCCACAACTAGAACGCTCACTTGGTCACGTACGATTTGCCGCGCTATATGTTTTATCAGCGCTCGGTGGATCTGTAGCTTCATATTGGTTCTCGGACTTGAATACAGTTTCGGTCGGTGCCAGCGGTGCAATCTTTGGCTTAATCACAGCGACGATTGTTATCGGCCGAGAAATGCGCACCGATGTCTCACAGTTAATTGTTCTGCTGGGTATCAATATCGTGATTGGATTCCTGCAGCCAGGCATTGATTGGCGGGCTCACTTTGGTGGAGCAGTTACAGGCGCAGCTGTTGCCTTTATTTACACCAAGGGCAACAGGTTAAATCGAGACCAAATTCACCGAGCTGGATTAACCGGGATCTTTGCAGTTTTGGTGCTAGCCACTTTTGCCAGAAATGCCCAAGTATCTGCTCTGCTTGGAATCTAACTTTCCTGGGCTGTCTTGATTCACAGTTAGCGCCGAAGTTCTAGACAGCAGACTCCTTGGTGCAAGAATTGCAGTGCATAGGAAAAATACAGGTAAGGTTTAAACATGCCTAAGTCAAAGTTACGTAAGTCAAAGGAATCCGCCTATACGCCACCACCGGCAAAGGCGCCTGAGTCATTCAAAATTGGAAATCCAGTTTGGCTCGCACCAGCAATGGTGTCAATGTTTATCGTGGGACTGCTGTGGATAGTGGTTTTCTATTTAATTGGTAGCCAGGTCCCAGTTATGTCTGATTTTGGCAATCTGGCCAACGTTTTGATCGGTTTTGGCTTTATCGGCGTTGGTTTTGCCTTAGCTACTCGCTGGAAGTAAATGACATGGGTGTAATTCCTCCCCAGCGGTGGATAACCCTGTGGATAAGTAAATGAGCAACCTTTCGCGCCGAACTAAAACTAGCTTGGTGACAGGGTCAGCAGCCCTTGCCGGCTTCCTTTTTGTAGCCAGTGGAATCACGGCAGATGGCACGAATTTGCGCACCGGAGGGCTTGAAGATCTTCGAAGTTTGGTTTTAGACCGAGCGAATAAAGTTGGGGTGCTGCAATCCGAAGTTGATACTTTGGCTACCGAGGTGAATGACCTATCAATTACCAAAGTAGATCCCGCTTTAAGTTCACAAATCAGCCAACTAGAACAAGCCACTGGTCTGACACCAGTTTCCGGATCGGCATTGCGAATTTCACTTGATGATGCTCCGCGTGAACTTGATTCACCGCTTCCAGACGGGGTCGGGCCTGATGATTTAGTTGTTCACCAACAGGATGTTCAGTCAGTGGTCAATGCCATGTGGCGTGGCGGTGCCACAGCAGTTCAAGTTATGGATCAACGAATAATTAGCACGTCTGCAATTCGATGTGTTGGCAACACCCTCCTTTTACAAGGCCAGGTCTATTCACCACCATTTGTTGTTACTGCGATAGGAAACACTTCTGAGTTACAGCAAGCACTAAAGGATGAGCCAGGGGTATCGCTTTACCTTGAATATGTAGAGCGGTTAAATCTAGGCTGGGATGTTTCGATATTGAATCAAACTACGATCCCAGCTTGGGAAGGTTCAATCGAACAAGGATGATCAACAATCTCCGTTAAACCTAAATCGGGATAACTGGTTGCAATCCTTGCGCTAGATTTCTAGCATCTAGATCTCCACATCGAACTAACCATTCGGCTAACATCTTGTGGCCGCCTTCAGTCAGGACGGATTCTGGATGAAATTGCACACCTTCGATATCGAACTCTTTGTGTCGAAGTGACATGATTACGCCATCTTCAGTCTCACTGGTTACTTCTAGTTCTGCAGGAACTGTGTCCCTCTCCACGGCCAGTGAGTGATAACGCGTTGCAGTAAATGGTGAAGGTAGATCGGCGAGCACACCTTGCTTTTGATGAAACACCTGGGACGTTTTACCGTGCAACAATTCGGGTGCTCTAGAAACCGTTGCACCAAAAGCCTCAGCGATAGCTTGGTGACCAAGACAGACTCCGAAGATTGGAATTTGTCCGCCCAATTTTTTAACAATTTCGATACACACACCAGCATCTGCCGGAGTACCGGGGCCAGGTGAAAGCAAGACGCCGTCGTATTGACGCGCTTGATCGATCGTCACTTCATCATTTCGCAGCACATCAACTTTTGCGCCCAGTTGAGCCAGGTACTGGACGATGTTAAATACGAAACTGTCGTAATTATCTATCACCAAAATCCGAGTCACAATTATGCCTAATTGCGCTAGAGGGTTGGTGTTGCGGATGGAGTTGCGGATGGAGTTACAGATGGTTTTGGAGTAGGTGTCGGCGATGGACAAATTCCGCTAGCAGGAACTGGTAAACCATTTGGACACAAAACCACCACAGGAGCAGATGCCACTGTCAGAGTAACAATAGATCCCTTTAGCGTAAGCACATCTGTTTCTGGGAATTGGGCTAACACAACCCCAGCAGCTACGTTGGCATCTGCTTGCTTAACAATGTCGACCAAGAAGCCCGCATTTAATAAGGTATTTTTTGCCTGCGTTTCATTCTGACCAACCACATCAGGCATTGGAATCTTGCCATTCGAAACCGTAACGCTGACAAGAGCCCCAATGTCAACGACAACGTTGGCAGCTGGATCTTGTTCCAAAATTGTGCCTTCTGGTTTATCGCTATCAACAGGCGTGACTCGTCCGAGGAGTAATTTTGCTTCAGTTAGAATTGATCGGGCATCTTCAACTGATAAAAGATTTACTAAATCAGGAACGGGCACTTGATCTTTACCCGCCGAAACAATTAAGTTGACCGCTTGCCCTGCTTCGATCAACTCACCAGGTGCTGGATCCTGACCGATTATCGTTCCTTTTGGAATATTGTCATCTGCTTGTGGAGTTTCAGTACCCACCTTTAAGCCGACTTCAGTTAGAGCCAAAATGGCTTCATCTAAGGTTTTGGATTTTACGTTAGGGGTTGTAACGAGATCCTGACCTTGTGGAAGCAGTTGATTTCCAAGAAACAGGAGCAACAAAGCAGAAACAACAGTTGCGATGGCAACAGTTGCCCACTTTTTACGAGTGCTCTGTTTGCTGGCAGTTGAAATGGTTGCAGTTGTTGTAGCAGCACCGGTAAGTGGCAAGACTGTCGTCGAACCTAAGTCTGCAGCATCTGGCGAGCTTTCTGGCCTGGTTGAAATAGGCAATCCAGCTATTGCACGCTCAATATCAAATCGCATTTCAGCGGCAGTCTGATACCTACTGGCAGGTGACTTAGTCAACGCCGTCATTGTGATGGCATCCAAAGTAGTTGGGATTGAGGGATCAACAGATGACGGAAGCTTAGGAACTTCATTTACATGCTGATAGGCAATCGAAACCGGTGACTCTCCATTAAATGGGGGATTACTGGTTAGAAGTTCATAGAGAACGCAACCTGTTGAATAGATGTCACTACGGGCATCAACTGACTCCCCGCGAGCTTGCTCTGGCGAAAGATATTGCGCAGTTCCCATCACAGCACTTGTTGCAGTGACGGCCGTTGCCGCATCGCTCATTGCACGGGCAATTCCAAAATCCATGACTTTCGCATCGCCATGAGCGTTGATCATAATGTTTGCTGGCTTAATGTCGCGATGTACGATGCCATGACGGTGTGCGTAATCAAGGGCGGCCAGAACCCCAGCGACAACTTCGAGTGTTCGCTCAGGCAAGATTCTTGGACCATTGTTCAACATGTGGCGAAGCGTGACACCATCCACGTACTCCATGACTATGTACGGGATGCTTAACTGATCGGAACCATCTCTGATTAAATCTTCGCCCGTGTCATAAATCGCAACAATATTTGGATGGTTGAGTCCTGCCGCAGACTGCGCTTCGCGGCGGAATCTTTCTTGGAACATGGGATCACGTGCCAGGTCGGGACGCAGGACCTTTATTGCAACCCGACGATTTAATCTACGATCCGTACCTTCATAGACTTCAGCCATGCCGCCTCGGCCAATTACTTGTCCGACGTCATATCTATCACCAAGGTGGGTGAAGGTACTCACTAGATCTCCTCTTTACTATGCAGATTGCATAGTTAACTCTATTCTTCCCTATTGTTTTAAAACTGCTCGCATCACGGCTGCTGCAATTGGTGCGGCAAGGGCATTACCGCTAACTTCGGTGGCGCCACCGCCATTCTGAAGAACCACTGCTACGGCGACTTTAGATTGCTCACTCGGGGCTAGCCCGACAAACCAAGCATGAGCTGGTTCACCGGGGGTGTTTTCAGCTGTTCCAGTTTTTCCACCAACGCTAATTCCAGAAATTCTTGCATTGGATGCTGTGCCATTCTTAACGACACCAACCATCATGTCCCGCAAAATCTTGGCGTTCTCAATGGACATAGCCCGACCAAACGCAGATGGGTTAGTGTTTTGCAAGACTGTTAAATCGGGGCCAAGGACTTGGCTAACCAAATAGGGATTCATGACTACCCCGTTATTGGCGATTCCCGCTGCAACCATAGCCATCTGCAAGACCGTTGCCCGAACGTCAAATTGCCCAATGGCACTCATTGCGGTTTGAGGCTTATTTGGGTCAACCGGAAACCTGCTTATCGCAGCAGTCATAGGGACCTCAAACTCAGATTCAAAACCAAATTTTTTCGCTTGTTCGGAAATCGCATCGGAACCTAACTCCATGCCTAACCATGCAAAGGCTGTGTTGCAGGAAACTTCAAGCGCTGATTGCAGGGTTGTGACATCGCCAGGACCGCAAGACCTACGGTTCCAGTTACCAAGTTGCACATCAGTGCCAGGTAAATTGATTTGAGATGGGCCGGGTAATTCAGACTCGGCAAGATATTGACCAGATTCCAGAGCAGCAGCAGCGGTAATCAATTTGAAAGTTGAGCCCGGCGGAAGCGTCATTGCTAGTGGACGATTTAGCAGGGGTTGCTTTGAATCAGCGTTTAGTTTCTCGTATTGCGCTTGGATGTCGCCAGCATCGTGACTGGAAAGTAGGTTTGGATCAAATGATGGCGAACTTGCTAATGCCAGAATCGCGCCCGTAGTTGGATCGATTGCAACCACTGCACCCGTTCTACCGTTAAGCGCATTCATGGCGGCAACTTGTGCGTCAGGATTGATGGTTAAACGGATTGCCCCACCTTTTGGTTCACGATTCGCAAACAATTGCTGAAGTCGGTCAACAAAAAATCTACTGTCATTCCCAGCCAGGACATTGTTTGCTTCCGCTTCAATCCCAGTTGCACCATAAACCAGTGAATAGAACCCTGTTATTGAGGCATACGTTGAACCATCAGAGTATTCGCGCAGATACTTCAAGGCATCCACGGTAGGAGTTGATTCAGCAATTGATTGTGAGGCTAGCAAAATCGGACCACGTTCTCGGGAGTACTCAGTCAAGGTCACACGTTGATTCCCAGCTTGATTTCGTAAGTCACCGGCTTTGAAAACTTGAAGGTAGGAAAGATTAACAATCAAGGCCAGCAGGAGAAAAATAATTGCGGCGGTAACTCGATTGATTTGTCTAATCATCGCGAACATCCTGACGCATTACTAAGTCAGTATCGCTAACTTCAGGTGCACGCGCAGCATTTGATATCCGAATCAGTAGTGCAATGATGATGTAGTTTGCAACCAGTGACGATCCGCCATAAGACAGAAACGGAGTTGTTAATCCAGTAAGTGGGACGAGTCTGCTTACACCGCCAATAACAATAAATGTTTGAAGTCCAATTACCGCAGTTAAACCGATGGCCAACAAGTTACCAAATGGGTCACGTGTTGCAACTGCGGCTCGGGCACCACGCTCCACAACTATCGCAAAGAGCAGCAGGATCGCAATCAATCCCATTAAGCCCAACTCTTCACCCAGAGCAGATGTTATAAAGTCCGTTTTTGCGAATGGAACTAATTGGGGGTAACCCTGACCCCAACCTGTTCCAAAGAGCCCTCCATTGGCAAACCCATAAAGCGATTGCACTATTTGAAATCCAGATCCATTTGCATCTGCGAACGGATCTAGCCAAACATCAAATCGAATCCGCACGTGCCCGAATGCTCGGTAGGCTATCGCCCCACCAGCAGTCAATAGTGTTGCACCAATCAAAACCCAAGAGCGTCTACCTGTTGCAACGTAGAGCATGACAATAAAGAGCCCGAATAAGAGTAAGGACGTGCCAAGATCTCGCTCTAAAACCAATACAAGTAACGCTGCAAACCAGACAAGTATCAGAGGACCCAGGTCTTTAGCTCTGGGTACTCCAACGCCAAGAATTTTGTTTTGCACCAAAGCTAAGGAATGTCGCCGGGAAACCAAGAAGCCTGCGAAAAAAATTGTCAGCGCAACCTTCGCTAACTCTCCTGGCTGAAAAGAAAATCCAAGGACATTAATCCAAAGTCGCGCCCCGTTAACTTCAGACCCAATGAATGGCAGAAGTGGAAAGAATAAGAGAACTATCCCAGCAAACCCGGCAGTAAAAGTAAATCGTTGCAACCTGCGATGGTCCGTGACAAAAACCAATATCAATATGAAAGCTACTAATCCAAGTAGCATCCAAGTAAGTTGCAGATAGACATCGGGAGTAGGTAGCGGACTTCCATTACTTTCGGCACGTTGTGCCGCGGCAATATCTAGTCGGTGAATCATAGCTAGCCCCAACATGTTTAAGGCAGCCACACACGGTAACAAAAGTGGATCGGCATACGGCGCTTGCCACCGCACAACTCCATGCGTGATGAGCAGAAGTATGCCCGCACTCAACAACGAGGTCCAACCTCCAAACGAAGTCTCGCCAGTTGCTGAATCCACCAAAATCCAGGCAAAAACACCAATCAACCAGGCGCCCACGAGCAGAACTAATTCCGCAGACCGACGAGTCGAAACTCGATAAAGGTTCAGCGCCACGGTCACGGTGTTAACTCCGGACAGCCAGGAGTTGTAGGAGTAAGGACACATAAGTCTGCACTTAGCTTTAGTCGCTTAACTGCAGCATCTGCGCTTGGAAAATCGCCAGATTCAAACGTTTGATAAACCTGGTCTCTTTCAAAGTCTGGCAATTTATTTGCTTCAATTTCGGATATTTCAACGAGCCGATACATCCCGCCAGCAGGGACTCCTTGAAAAATTGCAACTACATCTGTTTTTTCGTAAACACCTACGAACCACTGATTAGATAACCACCAAAGTGCACCAGTAATTGCGAGCGCGATCACTCCAACCGTTGTAAGGACTGGCCCAAGCCACCTTCTTCCGGTTTCTAAAAAAACATGATCATTAACTTGAACTGTGACTTCACCTTCGTCAGGAAAATCAACATCAGGTAGCCGCAACTGATTGATTGAATCTGCCGCGGATCCAATCAATACTGGATCGATTTCGATCCCATCGCTAACAACATCTGCAACGATTACGGTTATGTTGTCAGGTGCACCTGCCGACATTGCTGCATCGATAAGTAGTGTTACTGCTTGAGTCAAATCATCATGCGAGAGACATTCAGAAATTTGATTTGAGTCAATGACTCCGCAAAGCCCATCGCTACAAAGCAGGAAACGATCGCCGTTACGGGTTTCTCTAACCGATAGATCAACCTCAACAGCATGAATGCCATCAATTGCCCGCATCATTAAGTTGCGCCTTGGATGTACTGCAGCCTGCTCCAATGTGATTTCACCCGAGTCGACCAAAGACTGAACAAAGGTGTGATCCTTGGTCATTTGTTGCAGTTCACCATCGCGGTAAACATATGCTCGGGAATCCCCAACATGAGCCATAGCGATTCGCTCTCCGCGCAGCGCTACGACAGTCATTGTCGTTCCCATGCCAGCAAGGTCCCGATTACCTGAAACTACATCAGCTATGTATTCACCAGATGTGATCACAGCGTCAGCAAGTTCATTTAATACTTCATCAGCACCAATTGAATTTGAAGCCGCCGCTACAACGGCAGCGATGGTTGCCGCGCTCGCAAGCTCACCGGCCTCGTGTCCGCCCATGCCATCTGCAACAACGAGTAGGTCAACCGCAGCGTAACCCGCGTCTTCATTATTGCGACGGACTTTTCCAATTTCGGAACGAGCCGCAAAACGAAGACTCAAGTTTGTCATGAGCTCAACTCCATGCTGGTTTTACCAATACGCAATTGAGTGCCAGGTCGAAATACCGTTGGGGTTGAAACCCGATTCTTATCAATCCAGGTTCCATTTGTGGATCCAAGATCTTCTACAATCCAATGATTTCCATTTGGAGTAAGACGAGCATGGTGCGTACTTACAAAATCATCGTCAAGAACAATCGTGGCGTCTGGCGCACGTCCGATGACGATTGGCGAAATTCCCAATGGAACTATGGTTCCACTAAGTGCACCTTCAACGATGATTAGTTGAGTAGAAGTTTTCCTTACTCGGAGGGTAGCCCGCGGACTAGGGCGCTGTGGAGCACGCTCAGGAGTCAGAGGCTTCGCATCGCGAGGGGCCTGCAAGTCTCTGCGTAAAACGGAAACTACGGTAAGCACAAACCACCAAAGTGCAAATAAAAAACCTATTCGCAAAATGCTGAGCAATAACTCTGACATGACTAACTCACTTACTCATATACGTGAGAGTTATGTTTCCGATTTTGATTATTGATCCATCGCGCAGAATCGATTCAGCAGTGCGTGAACCATCGACAATAGTTCCATTTGTTGAATCAAGATCTCGAATCAAAACTTCAGATCCCAAAACGATTGAGCAATGCAGTCGACTCACACTTGTGTCATCGATCTGAATGTCGGCTTCAGCGCCACGGCCAATGTTTGTCACGGATTGGGTGATCTTAAATTCTTCCCCAGTTATCGAGGTCAGAAATGGAGTGGCTTCTGGAATAAAAGCTGTCTTTGGCATCTGCGGAGTTGAGTCTTGGTCCACGGAGGAAGGCGCAGCCATACCCTCTGGTCGCTTGGCCGCAGTGCTGCGAATTCGAAACACTCCGGTTTCCAACGACTCGTCAAGATCAAATGAAATGTGCACTAAGTCCACTGCGCTATATCTTTGTTCATTGGTATACGAATCAGCCAAAACTCCAAGCTCAATACTTAATGTGCTGAAGTAGGTAGCCAATCGCTGGTGATCTACGGGTCCAAGTTCGATGATGAAGATGTTGGGAACAACAGTCTGCCCATTGATGACATCTGCCCGATTATCGATTTCCTGTTGTAAAGCTGCGCCAAGCTCAACTGGCTGTACTTCGGATTTGAACGCCTTTGAGAATGAGCCATTTACAATCTGATCTAGGCGTTGCTCCAAGTTGTCGAGTAAACCCATCTGAACTCCTTGGCTAAGCGCGAACTGCATAATTCGCAGTCACTCACAGGCTTCAATTCTACTTGACAGCGGGATATCCTTGATTTTCTTGAAAGTTAATCGAAAACGAAGGTCTTTTTACGCAGCAAAGGCTAAAACAAGTAAAAGAGCCACGATTACCGCAACTATTGCAATACCAGCCTTTGTCACCAAAACTTTAGCGACCGCAGGAATGTAGGTAGCGACACTAAGAGCAATACCGAACATCCAAAGTGGCGCACCTTTTTCAAACGAGTTCTGGTATCGCCAGTTGATCAGACCAATCGCGAATAGTAGGTAACCAGCCCAGCGCATATTTAAAATGATTGTTTCCACCTGCTAACCGTATCGGCGAAGGCCAGTCACCTTGACTTAAACCCACAATTCGCACTTGCTGGATCACCATAACCAAGGAATCATGGGGTTATGGCTGATGCATCGAACATTTATGACTTGTCGTTCACTAATAACCGTGGTGAATTAGTTTCACTGTCTGACTATTCAGGCAAGCCAATCCTGGTTGTGAATACTGCCAGCAAGTGCGGGTTCACCCCCCAGTATGAGGGCCTACAAAAACTTCACGAAGAGTTCCGAGAGCAAGGACTCATAGTTTTAGGTTTTCCGTGCGATCAGTTTGCACACCAAGAACCAGGCGATGACGCACAGATTGATGAATTCTGCAAAGTTAACTACGGCGTAGATTTTCCACTTTCACAAAAAGTAAATGTCAATGGAAAAGACGCGCATCCGGTTTTTCAGTTCCTCAAGAGCAAGTCCAAAGGCTTACTTGGAGGATCAGTCAAGTGGAACTTTACAAAGTTCTTGATTGCTCCTGATGGTGATTCAATCAAGCGCTACGCACCAAACACGGCTCCAGCAGATATTCGTTCAGACATTGAGGCATTGCTACAAAACAAGTAACTCGGCTTTACGCTATAGCAGTGAGTATCGATAGCAACCTGGTTGCGCGCGTCCAATCTTGGATTGATCAGGATCCAGATGCATTAACTAAATCTCAACTCACTGAACTTTTGCTAGCGGCCAAAACCGATCACGCTGCGCTTACCGAATTGCAAGACGCATTCCTAGCGCCATTGGAATTTGGAACAGCAGGATTACGTGGCGCATTAGGCGCAGGTCCGAACAGAATGAATCGCGTAACGGTTTTGCAGGCAGCTTCAGGCCTGGCCCAGTATTTAGTTCAACAAGGTTTTGTCGGTAAGAAAGTTGTGATTGGTTTCGATGCCCGTTACAACAGCGACGTTTTTGCAAATGACACGGCCATAGTTATGTCTGGCGCAGGCCTGGTGCCGATTGTCTTTTCACACGTGGTGCCAACGCCGGTTCTAGCTTTTGCAATTCGTAATCAAGATGCTTGTGCTGGAGTAATGGTCACAGCAAGTCACAATCCACCGCAAGACAACGGATACAAAGTTTATTTAGGAGATGGCCGACAGATCGTCTCGCCTGTAGATGAACAGATTTCAAACTTAATCAAGTCTGTGACGGATGTTCGAGAAATAATCCAAGGTGATATTGGCACAGCAGTCAGTGATGATGTTGTTAATACGTACGTATCTTTGACTTCACAATTGATTCGATCTGGTCCGACAACAGATGCCCAACGCAAATCAGTCACTTCGGTATACACAGCAATGCATGGAGTGGGCTGGAACACTTTGCGATCTGTTTTTGATGACTCTGGCTTTGCTGAACCTATAGCTGCGATTGAACAGCGAGATCCAGATCCCGCCTTTCCAACAGTGACATTTCCTAATCCTGAAGAAAAGGGCGCACTTGATATAGCTATCGCACTAGCTGAGGCTCAGAAATCGGACGTATTGATTGCAAATGATCCAGATGCAGATCGGCTAGCAATTGCAGTTTCCGATTCCACTGGAAACTGGATCACTTTGCGCGGTGATCAGATTGGCGCACTACTTGGCTGGTGGCTGATTGAGCGCGCAAACCTGAGTGGGCACCGATTGGTAGGAACATTTGCCAACTCAATAGTTTCATCCATGATGCTCGAACCAATTGCAAGAACTGCAGCCCTGATTTACGAATCAACTCTGACTGGATTCAAATGGGTATCACGAGTTAGCAATTTGGTTTTTGGATATGAAGAAGCCCTTGGCTACTGCGTAGATCCGCACAACGTCAGTGACAAAGACGGTATTTCGTCCGCAGCTATGTTCATGGAATTGATAGCTCATCTAAAGAGTCAAGAGTTAACGGTTTGGCATGTGTTGGACGAATTAGCTAAAACTCACGGTTTGCATGCAACCGATCAGGTCTCGGTTCGAGTGACTAGCAGTGAGCAAGTCGCAGAAACTATGGCGGGTATTCGAATCTCACCCCCAACTGAACTTGGTGGCTTAAAGGTAAGCAGCATTGAAGATCTAGCTAAAGGTTTGGGCGAACTTCCCAAGACCGACGCAGTCATAATTCAGTTAGCTGGTAGCGGGGAAGTTGAAAAAGCTCGAGTAATCATTCGACCAAGTGGAACTGAACCAAAAATCAAGTGCTACCTCGAAGTGGTAGTTCGCGGGGAAGATTTAGGCATAGCTCGGCAAACGGCCGATAATGAATTAACGAATCTGGCAGCTGATGCCGGACCACTATTAAGCGGAGGCAGCTGATGGAACGAAATCAATTAGCCAAGATGATCGACCACACCTTGCTTAAGCCAGAAGCAACGAACGCTGACATTATTGCGCTTTGTGCCGAGGCCGCCGAGTTAGGCACATTCTCAGTTTGTGTTTCACCAACTTTTGTATCGCTGGCTGCTGCGAACGTTTCCAATGGTGTGAAGGTTGCAACAGTGTGCGGGTTTCCGAGCGGAAAACATGAAGCAGAAATCAAGGCAGCTGAAGCAAAACTTTCGGTCTCGCAAGGTGCGCATGAGGTAGACATGGTGATTGATGTTGGCTGCGCAGTCATGGGTGATTGGGATTGTTTAGAGGCAGAAGTTTCGGCAGTGCGAAAAGCAACCGAAGGTGCTTTGTTAAAAGTTATTTTGGAAACTGCAGCCCTTAGCGATGAACAAATTGCCAAGGCTTGCCAGCGCTGTGAAAGTGCTGGAGCTGATTTCGTAAAGACTGCTACCGGCTTTCATCCAGCAGGTGGCGCTGACGTACGTGCCATCAAGATCATGCATGAAACCGTTGGTGGACGGTTAGGCGTGAAAGCCTCAGGCGGCATCCGGGATATTGATTTCGCAACTGAGCTAATCGCCGCAGGTGCAACTCGCCTTGGACTTTCTAGTTCGCGCGCAATCCTTGATGGCGTTGTCGCAACAGGAAGTTACTAGGACCCAACCTGTTCGCGAAGTCTGGCGTATCCAGGTTTAATTACATTGTTAATAATGTCTAATCTCTGATCAAACGGCAGAAATGAACTCTTCATGCCGTTGACTGTTAGCCATTCAAGATCGCGCAACGAGTAATCAAATGCTTCCACTAGAGATGTCATTTCACTAGACATTGAAGTATCAGACATCAAACGGTTATCGGTGTTCAAGGTCACGCGAAAATTCAATTTGCGAAGTAGTCCGATTGGATGTTCGGCAATACTTGCAGCTGCTCCGGTATCAACATTTGATTTCGGGCAAAGCTCTAATGGAATCCGAAGATCTCGAACATAAGCAGCTAAATCACCGAGTGTGACGGTGCCGTCGTTGTTTACTGTGATGTCATCGATTATTCGAACTCCATGACCGAGGCGTTCAGTGCCACAAAACTGAATGGCCTCCCAAATACTTTTTAACCCAAATGCTTCACCGGCGTGAATTGTGAAGTGAGCATTGTTGCGTTGTAAGTATTGAAATGCTTCTAGGTGCTCTGTTGGAGGGTAACCAGCTTCTTTACCCGCGATATCGAATCCAACAACTCCACGGTCGCGATACTCAACTACAAGTTTTGCAATTTCTAGTGAAACATCAGCCATGCGCATAGCGGTTAACAAAGCAACTACACGAATTGGTTTTCCTGCTTCTCGGGCAATGGCTTCGCCTTGAGCAAAGCCAAGCAATACATTGTCAATTACTTCGCGGTAGCTTAAACCTTTTGCAGTGTGTAGTTCTGGCGCAAATCTAATTTCTGCGTAGACCACACCATCTTCGGCAAGATCCTGCGCGCATTCGCTAGCCACTCGCTGTATTGCGTCAGGAGTTTGCATAACACCAACGGTGTGAGCGAAAGTCTCCAAGTAAATCTCAAGAGAACCTTGAACAGCGGTGTGGAACCAGTTGCCTAACTGCTCTTGGTTGTCGTACGGCAAAGCGGTGTAGTTGTTTTGTTGAGCGAGTTCCAAAATAGTTTTTACTCTTAAGCCACCATCTAAGTGATCATGCAAAACAACTTTAGGAACGGCCTTGATTACAGCTGGCGAAATCATGCTTCATCATCTCGATTGGCATGCTCTGGCGAAAATGCCGGAACACAAATTGCTACGTAATGGGCATCTTCGCGAGTTAGGTAACGAACTTTTTCGCCGGTACGAGTGATTAAGGCTTGGCCAGCGCCAACCGTGATTGTCTTGCCATCATGCTCAACATCAATAGAACCTGTAATAACAATTGTGAATTCATCAAACGCTGGGGCTTGGGCAGGCTCAGACCAGCCAGCTGGGGCGTGCATAACGGCAATTGAAACATCATTGTCACCAGTTTTTACTCGACCAACATATTCGGCAATCGATTTTCCTCCTGGTACTGGAATCATCGTTGGTTCACTAATTAATTCAGGCATGTAATCAGGATACTTGGGAAAGTTTCACAAACAAGTTTTAAACAACACGCTCAATGATTAGTGGTAGACGTTGTGAAATTTGTGACTCTGAACCTATTTCGTAACCTGGTGTTAAGACTTCTAACGCCAATTCGAATCGCGCTGGTTCATCGGTATGCAGTGTAAAAATCTTTTGACCTTTAGTAACTTGCTCGCCATGTCCAACATGCCATTGAATTCCAGCACCGAATTGCACCGAATCTTCTTTTCGGGCTCGGCCAGCGCCGAGTCGCCAACTTGCCATGCCAACAGCCAGAGCATCGAGCTTAGTTAAGTAGCCAGAGGTTTCGGCAATCACATCATGAGTCTCACGAGCCATTGGAAGCGCTTCTGATAAGTCGCCGCCTTGCGCAGAGATCATGGCCCGCCAAACATCCATCGCCGAACCATCCGTTAATGCGATCGCCGGATCCTTCAATCCAGATGCCCCGCTGGCTTCGAGCATTTCGCGGGCCAAAGTCACAGTTAACTCAACGACATCGGTAGGTCCGCCACCAGCGAGCACATCTATCGATTCCTGAACCTCCAGGGCATTGCCAGCTGTCCGACCAAGTGGCACATCCATGGCGGTGAGTAGTGCGCGGGTAGTTACTCCAGCATCATTACCAATTCCCACCATGGTTGTTGCAAGTTCCCGAGCTTGCTCAACAGTTTTCATGAATGCGCCAGATCCAACTTTTACATCAAGGACAAGCGCACCGGTTCCTTCGGCAATCTTTTTACTCATGATGGATGCTGAGATAAGTGGAATTGATTCAACGGTTCCAGTCACATCGCGAAGCGCATAAATTCGGCGGTCCGCAGGTGCCAGAGTTTGGCTAGCAGCACAGATAACTGCGCCAGTTGATTTAAGTACGTCAAACATCTCGGTATTGGTCAAGCTGGCTCGCCAACCTGGTATTGCTTCGAGTTTGTCCAAGGTGCCACCAGTATGACCTAAGCCGCGTCCAGAAAGTTGCGGGACGCTTACTCCGCAGGCAGCAACTAACGGTGCAAGTGGCAAAGTGATTTTGTCGCCGACGCCACCAGTTGAATGTTTGTCAGCTGTTGGACGGCCAAGTGTTGACCAATCCATGGTCTCGCCTGAATCGATGTATGCCTTCGTCCAACGCACAATCTCTCGGCGGTTCATCCCGTTTAGTAAAATTGCCATTGCCATCGCTGACATTTGTTCTTCCGCAATTACGTTTCGAACGTAGGCGTCAACAAACCAATCGATTTGCGTATCAGAAAGCTCTTGACGGTCACGCTTGGCTGCAATGAGATCAACGGCAGCAAACAGTTCAGTACTCATGGTTTTTCAGATTTCACTCGGGGAAGCGTCATACCGATAAGGCTAATGTGTTTAAAGTCGATCCGTTAAATCATGTGCCCCGAATGCATCAGGCAACACTTCTGTCATTGACTTAATTCCAGACACTGAGTCAAGCAGACAACTCGGACCACCATGTTCCCACAGTAATTGCCGACAGCGCCCACAAGGCATAAGCGCATTTCCATGACGATCCACACAAGCAACAGCTACGAGCTTTCCGCCACCAGTACTGATTAAGTTTGATATCAAGCCACACTCAGCACATAGCGCAACACCATAGGAAGCATTCTCAACGTTGCAGCCAGTAACTATGCGACCATCATCTACTAAGCCAGCGACACCAACTGGAAAGTTTGAATATGGCGCATATGCTTTTGACATTGCATTGCTGGCAGCAGCACGTAACTCATCCCAATTGATATCCATTAGTGATGATCTCCCTTGCGATATGGAACGCCATCAGCAGCTGGTGGCCTGAGATTCTGAGAGGCCGTTGCGAGAACCAACAGAGTCGTTATGTACGGTGCAACTTGGGCAACTTCAGGTGGGAACGAAGTTGCGGAGAAGTATGCACCGATCATTACGGATCCGAGAATCAAGAAACCTATAGCCGAATTGCGCTTAGCTTTACGTAGCATGATGCCACCAATTGCAAACAGAATTATTGCACCAAGCAAAATCAAACCTTTAACATTTTGGTTTCCAGTGTCAATTAATCGCAAGGTATCGATATAGCCGAACATCAAAGCTCCAGCAGCAGTTCCACCTGGACGCCAGTCACCAAAGATCATGGTTGCTAAACCGATGTAACCACGGCCAGCAGTGTTGCCATTGCGATAGATCGTTGATGCGATGGATAAGTAAGCACCACCAAGTCCAGCAAGCATTCCGGAGAACACCACAGCTGCGTACTTGAACTGCACAACCTTTACACCAAGGGAATCCGCAGCCCATGGATTTTCGCCTGCACTACGAAGGCGCAAACCAAAAGCGGTTTTCCAAAGTAAGTAACTTGTCATGATGAACAGTAAAAACGTGATGATGGTGAGAAGCGAAAGTTGGTAAAACAATCCAGCCAGGATTCCTGCAAAATCACTAATGAAGAAGATTCCCTTTTCATGAAGTGAGGTAAGCGGTTCCACAATTGACTCGATCGTGAATGTTGGAATCTCACCTTTGATAGGTGGTGACTGAGCTTGACCGCCACCAGGAGCGTTGGTGAAAAGAACGATTGCAAGAAACTTAGTTAAGCCAAGTGCCAACAGGTTGATCGCAGTTCCCGCGATAATTTGATCAACGCCAAAGGTAACCGCAGCTACGGCGAGCAGTAAGCCACCGATCGCCCCAAAAATCACGCCCGCTAAAACTCCAGCCCAAACTCCCCATTGCCAACCAGCCCAACCTGCGCCAAATGTGCCAAGGATCATCATGCCTTCGAGGCCGATGTTGATTACGCCAGCACGCTCTGCCCAAATTCCTGCAAGACCAGCAAGCGCAATTGGAGAGGCGAAAACTAAAGCTTGCGCAATGGTTACGGTACTGGTCAAGTCACCATTTCCAGTGATCGTCCGAGTAATTGAAAGCATGGTAATTGCTGTGAAAGCGGCACCTATGAACCTGCGAGATTTTAAGTAAGTCATACTGTTGCCTCCTGCTTTGCCAGTGCCTTGGCAACACTTGTTTGCTCGCTCTTAACTTGGTAGCGCCTGACAATCTCGTAGGAGATAACAACAACAATCACAATTAGTCCCTGCATAATTGTGGAGATTTCACGCGGCACACCTTCCAAAATAAGTTGGCCGCTAGAGATGTCCAAGAACGCCCAAAGGATTGCACCTAGCGCAATTCCGAGTGGGTTATTCCTGCCCAGTAAGGCAATTGCGATTCCCACAAATCCCCAGTCAGTCGGAAACTGGAGAGTGTATGACCCGGTGTCACCCAATAGATATGGAAGACCAACTAATCCAGCAACTGCTCCGGAAAGTAGCATAGTTACATAGATCATGCGATTAGATTGCACACCACTCGTTCGCGCTGCAGATGCGGACTTTCCGGTTGCCCGCAAATCAAATCCAAAGCGAGTTCGATTCAGCAGGAACCAGTAGCCAATTCCAATAATGATTGAGATGAAGAAGAATCCATAGATTGGTGTACCAGGATCAAGGAACGCGATCCCACGCAGCATTCCTGATTCGGGAATTGGTTTTGTGCCACGAATGTTCAAGCTGGTTTCGGTACCAATGCTGGTGCGAACGATAATGTAACTAATGATTCCAATCGCAATGAAGTTCAACATGATAGTCGAAATTACTTCACTGACACCACGGGCAACTTTCAACCAAGCGGCAATACCTGCCCAGAGTGCACCCACAAACATGGCAACCAGGATTGTGACAGTAACTGATGCAACTTTTGGCAGCGTTAAATTGCTCGCAACAACTGCGCCGGCCAAAGCACCCAGTACATACTGACCATTAACACCGATGTTAAATAAGTTCATTTTGAAACCGATAGAAACAGCCAGCGCACTCAAGAAATATATTGTTGCCAAATTGAGCATCAAAGACATGGCGCGCGGTGAAGTTCCGTAATTCCACATGGAGGCAAACACAGTTGAAATGTCGGCACCGATTGCAATGATAATGACCGCTGTAGCTGCCAGAGAAATGACTAACCCCATTGCTGGCGCGATTAGGCTGATTCCGATTCTTCTAAGGTTCATCAGGCAGCCTCTCCAGCACCAGTCATTGCGGTACCAAGTTCTTGAGGTGTCACAGTTGCTGGGTCAGCATCAGCTACAAACTTGCCTCGGAGCAAAACCTTAATGTTGTCACTAAGCCCAATCAATTCATCTAGATCAGCGGAGACTAAAAGCACAGCCAATCCAGCCTGGCGAGCATCACGGATGTGATCCCAAATTGCTGCCTGGGCTCCAACATCAACACCGCGAGTTGGGTGCGCTGCAATAAGAAGTTTTGGCTCACCTGACATCTCGCGGCCAACAATAAGCTTCTGTTGATTTCCACCAGAAAGAGCGCTGGCTAATACATCAATGCTTGGCGTGCGCACGTCATACTCTTCAACTATTCGCTTGGTGTCGGCTTTCGCGCTGCGCGGAGTTAACCAGATCCCCTTAGAGTTTGGCTCTCTTGTCTGGTGTCCCAGCATTCGGTTCTCCCAAAGTGGAGCCTCGAGCATTAATGCTTGGCGATGGCGATCTTCTGGAATGAAGCCAATGCCGAGTTCGCGACGATGACGAGTGGACTTCTTTGTAATGTCCTCGTTCTTGAAATAGACCTGACCAGAGGCTGATTCAATACCCATCAAGGCATCGAGAATTTCTGCCTGACCATTACCTTCGACGCCTGCAATTCCAAGAATCTCTCCTGCATGAATCTGGAAGGAGATGTCATCAACAATTGCCTTGCCACCTTTGGCAAACACCGAAAGGTTTTCAACTTTGAGCACTACTTCATCTTGGATTGTGTCGCCAACAGATTCTGGAGTTGGTAATTCATTCCCAACCATCATTTCGGCAAGGTCGCGAGCTGAAACTTTTTGAGTGTGTGGATTTACGCTGCCTACCGTGGTGCCTTGACGAATAACTGTGATTTCATCTGCGATTGACAAAACTTCATCAAGCTTGTGGCTGATGAAAATTACTGTGTAACCCTCTTGCTTTAGATCGCGAAGGGTATTGAATAGTTCGTCTACTTCATGTGGGACTAAAACAGCAGTTGGTTCATCTAGAATCAAAATTTTTGCACCACGGTACAGAACCTTCAGAATTTCAATTCGTTGCCTATCGCCAACACCCAGTTCACTCACCAGGACGTCGGGATCCACCGCTAAACCATTTTCAGCTGCGATTTCAGAAATTTGCTTTCGTGCTTTTGCAAAATCAAGTCGAATGCCGTTCTTTGGTTCGCTACCTAAGACAATGTTTTCTAAGACAGTGAAGTTATCGGCCAACATAAAGTGTTGGTGCACCATGCCGATTCCAGACTCGATCGCATCTGATGGAGAATTGAAAACAAAGTTAGTACCGTTTATTGAAATCGTGCCCTCATCTGCTTTTTGCATGCCATAAAGAATTTTCATCAAAGTTGACTTACCAGCGCCATTTTCACCAACGATGGCATGCACTGTGCCAAGGGCAACCTGCAAATTGATATCTTTATTTGCGATAACTCCTGGGAATCTTTTCCAGATGCCCTTGAGTTCAACAGCGAGTGCACTTTGGCTCATTTAACTTTGACCGTGCCTTTCAGAATTTGTTACTACCTAAACTTACGACTTACCTAGACAAAAAGTGAGGCTCGGGTGGAAAAATCCACCCGAGCCTCACTGTAACTATTTATTACTGAACAGTTGTACCAACTACAACTTCACCGGACTTGATTGTCTCGGCTGCTGCATCAGCAGCACCGGAGAAATCAGCCACAGCTGGGTTGGAGCTTGAGTAACCGACGCCATCCTTTGACAGATCGAAGTTCTGGACACCCAGTAGTGGGGCTCCATCAACTACGCCCTTGATTACGTCGTATACAGCCACGTCAACGCGCTTCAACATGGATGTCAAGATGATGTCCTTGTATTCAGCAAGTGCTGGAACTGTGTACTGATCAGAGTCAACACCGATTGCCCAAACAGTTGCTCCGCCATCGGCAGCAGCCTTTACAGACTGGAACATACCTAGACCGGAACCACCAGCAGCAGCATAAACAACGTCTGCACCGTTGGCGATCATGCCATCAGTTGCAGTCTTTGCCTTCTCAGGCACGTTCCATGCTGTGTTGTCGCCTGCAGCGCCCATGTACTTGGACTCAATCTTGATGTCTGGATTAACAGACCTTGCACCTTCGATGTAACCAGCTTCAAAAGCCTTGATTAGATCGATTTCCATGCCACCGATGAAGCCGATAACGCCAGACTGTGATGCAGTTGCTGCGATAACACCAGTTAGGTACGAGCCCTGCTCTGCAGCGAAGATCAACGAACCAACATTTGGTGATTCAACGACTGAGTCAACGATTGCGAAAGTTGTTTCTGGGAACTTTGGTGCGACTGCTGCTAGTGCTGTGCTGTATGCGAAGCCAACTGCGATAACTGGGTTGTAGCCACCATCAGCAAGAAGAGTTAGAAGTTCTTCGCGAGTTGCATCAGTTGCGCTTGCGCCTGAGTTAACTTCCTTGATTTCAACACCAAGATCTGCTTGTGCCTTTGAAAGACCAGCGAATGCAGCATCGTTAAACGAGCCGTCACCCTTACCATCTTGGTCATATGCCATACCGACTTTAACGGCTGCTGCTGTTGGCTCTGTTGCAGTTGGAGATGCACTTTCAGCGGTTTCGCCACTTGATCCACAAGCTGCTAGCGCCAATGACGCTACAGCCAGGATTGAGGCAAGTTTTACACCCTTCAACACGGAGGGCTCCTCTCTTAATGACATTGCGACATTCGCAATATCTAGTGAAAGTGTACGTTGCCTAACTTTTGGGCGCTCAATTGGCGCACTTATTCCAAAATTTGTCACCGACTTGTGATGTCAGAAACCGGTTTTGAGTCACTCCAGTAACACTGATCACAAATCGGTTAGCCAAGCACTTAGATTCTTAGTCGTGCAGTTATTGTGAGCACGTGCGCACTCTTATTACTGAACACCCACTTATCTCTCACAAACTCACTGCCTTGCGTGATGAGCGAACCGATTCACCGACTTTCCGTCGTTTAGCGGACGAATTGGTAACTTTGCTTGCCTATGAGGCAACCCGCTCGATTCGTGTCGAAGCCTTAACCGTGCAGACCCCGGTCGCGCCAGCGCAGGGTGTGCGCTTGAGTGATCCAACTCCAGTTGTGATTCCAATTCTGCGCGCTGGCCTTGGAATGCTCGATGGTATGACTCGCTTACTTCCTACTGCCGAAGTTGGCTTCTTAGGAATGGTTCGCGATCACGATACTTTGCAACCAACTACTTATGCAGATCGAATCCCAGGGGACTTAAAGGGAAGACAAGTTTTTTTGCTTGATCCAATGTTGGCAACTGGCGGAACACTAATTGCAGCAATTGATTTGATGCTGGAGCGGGGAGCAAATCAAATCACCGCCATCTGTCTGTTGTCAGCCCCAGAAGGCATTGCTGCAGTAGAAGCTGCTCTTGCAGGTCGCGATGTTGATGTCACATTAGTTACCGCAGCAGTTGATGAGAAGTTAAACGAAAAGGGTTACATCGTGCCAGGACTTGGCGATGCAGGCGATCGTTTGTTTGGTGTTGTTTAGTTCGTGGCTTTTCGTTACGACCCGCAAAACCTTCTTCGCTGAAACGCTCCGTTCGCGTCCCCAATTTCAGTATGCAGATCCTTTGGATCACCATGAAATCTGGGGACCGACGCTCACTCCGTAGTTTCACCTCAGAAGTTTTCCGTGTCTCACTAATAGTTTCCTCGTAGTACGACAAATATGCGCTTCATCCGGGAACGCGAGAGAATAGAGAAGTGAGCGAGATCAATACAGATGTATTAGTTGTAGGAGCTGGACCTGCGGGTTCTTCGGCTGCAACCTATGCAGCTCGCGCTGGCCGCCAAGTCGCATTGATTGATTCCGCAACTTTTCCTCGCGACAAACCATGTGGTGATGGCCTGACTCCTCGAGCGATAGCTGAGCTAAATGCCCTCGGATTAAGCGATTGGCTATCTGGTAGGGCTCGCAATCTCGGATTACGCGCTGCCGGATTCGGTCAAGAATTGCTGTTGCCTTGGCCAGGAGGTTCACTACCTGCTTATGGTGGCGCTGCACCTCGCATGGAACTTGATGAACAAATCATGTTTATTGCTAAAGCTGCTGGCGCAACCGTCCTCGAAGGACACAGCGCAACCGATGTTGTAATGGATGCTGGTGCAATCAAGTCTGTGATTGTAAAAACCGAAACTGGGACCGTCACGATCAACGCGAACTCAGTAATCATTGCCGATGGCGCTCGATCCCAACTTGGTCGCAAGTTAGGTCGCGAGTGGCATCGTGACACCGCATATGGAGTTGCGGCGCGTGGCTATATAAAGAGCGAACGCCATGATGATCCATGGATTTCATCACACTTGGAATTACGTGGCGAAAAGAATGAAATCCTTTCTGGTTATGGCTGGATCTTCCCGCTTGCAAATGGTGAAGTGAATGTTGGTGTTGGCACGCTTGCCACGAACAAGCGACCGGCCGATGTGAACCTTCGCGCATTGATGAATACCTATGCTGACCAACAGCGCGAAGACTGGAAGTTATCTGGTGACATTCGGATGCCTTGGTCATTCTTGCTTCCGATGGGTGGCGCAGTATCTGGAATTGCGGGCACGAATTTTATGTTCATTGGTGACGCTGCAGGTTGCGTTAACCCACTTAACGGCGAAGGCATTGACTACGGATTAGAAACTGGTCGCTTAGCTGCACAGATGTTAGACACTGAAACTGATTTCACAATTGCTTGGCCAGCTGAGTTAAGAACTCACTATGGTTATGCGTTTTCAATCGCACGCCGTCTGGCCGGTTTGTTAACTGTTCCTGGCCTACTTCCAAAAGCTGGACCGGTTGGCATGCGGTCGCGAACTGTTATGAAGTTAGCGCTTCGAGTTATGGGCAACTTAGTTACAGAAGAAGACTCAGATGCACTCGCCAGAGTTTGGCGAACTGCGGGTCGATTGTCAGTTAAGTTCGACGATCGTGTGCCATTCCCAGCGGCGGACGTGCGGGTTTAAGAATTAGCTGAAGAATCTTTTCTTCTTCGCCTTACATTCCACGTTGCAATAAGACCCAAAGAAACTGGAAGAAGTGCGATGGCGAATCCGTTTCCATCTCTCAACGAAAAGCCAACCAAAGCACCAGACACCACTGAGATGGCAGAAAAAACATAGGTAATGATTTCGGCTACGCGATTCCTAAACCAAGAACTGATAAGTGCGATCAATCCAGACCCAATTACGAATAGAAGGATGAGTGATGCGAGTAATGCCAAACTTTCCATTTGGAATCCTTTCCGTTATTTGGGAGTATACACAAGCAAAATTACTCGGCAGAAATACTTACAGAGAACTATCGTTTATTAATTCGAATTGCCGAAGTTTCAAACGTATTTGCTAAATATCCTGGCTTTACCAAAGTAATGCGTACCGAGATATTCTTGTTGTAGTCAGCAGCAGCGACCTTGTAATCTTTTGAGGTCTTTCCTGAAATCGCTTTGCCATTGCGCAGCCACTGGTAAGAAATTCTAGAAGCAGCTGGCCTTGGATTCAGATTAGCTAAACCTAAACTTGCTCCAACTTTCTTTGAGCCAGAGATGCTTGGATAGTTAGTCATCTTAAAAGTCTTGAACGTTAGTGTTGTTTGATCTTGCGAAGTATCAACATTCCACCAATCCCTGGGTTGAAACTCTGCTCGATATTGATGCGTACCATCGGGCTGAATTCCTGCAATGTATTTTGCAACTCCCTGCTCATTTACATCAACCGAACCGAGTGAGACATCACCATCGAAAAATGTCACTTGACCATCTGATGACCCGATAACTGAAGCAGTAAGTTCAACATCAGCAGAGCCAGCCGCCAGTGCAGAAGCCTTGGTAGCTAAGTCCAAACTGGTCACGGTACTCGTCAGTTCGTCCAGCTCTATTGTTGCCGTCATCTCGGTTTGCTGATTTTGATCCACTTCGAAAGAGACTGTGTGATCATCAACTTGTTCTGCGCCGCCGGTTACTTCGGTAACTTGACCAGGGAATGTAAGTGTTGACGTAGCATAAAATAGCGAAACTCCGCTCAGAGAAAATGGATTATCTGAACCACCTGACGTATCGCTAGCAGGCTGAATGATATGCAAAGTCTTACCATCTCGGGTGTACCTCAAACTCGCTGGACTGTCGGATGATGAAGACTCATTCAAGAGCGAAATGTCGCCCACTGCAGAGCAAATGTAATTCCATTGACCGAGTTCGACATCCTCTCCGTACTCGCAGCTTGGACTTGCCGACGAACCAGGTGAGGGCGCTAACGTAGGTGACGGGAAGTTATTACTCTGAAGTATCTGCGACCACTGCTCTACAGTTGAAACACCTCGTAGAGTTGATTTAGGTACTGCGAAAGATATAGTCGCCTCAACATTCCCGGCGCCCGCAATGGTGTAAGTCGAATTAAGCGAGCAGCCACTTAGGAGTAAGGCCACCGAGGTAAAAACTAAAAGTTTCTTCATGGATTTACTCACTTCTTCTCTGAGTTGCGCTATGCGACTAAGAGTATCAAGATCCATGATGAGTAGTTCAGAAAATGGACAAATAATGGGATTGGCTGCGGAGACGAGAGGAACCGTCGCTTGCATACGCTGGTAAGGCAATCTTCAAATAGCCACTCCGATTGCAAGTGATCGCCAGCGATCACGCAATCCGCTCCCAAATCCTCACAACTCTTCGCAACAAAAAAGGCCCCACCCATTTGGGTGGAGCCATTTTTTGGCGGAGACGAGAGGAGCCGTCGCTTGCATACGCGGGTAAGGAATTCTGCAGATAGCCAATCCGATTGCAAGTGATCGCCAGCGATCACGCAATCCGCTCCCAAATCCTCACAACTCTTCGCAACAAAAAAGGCCCCACCCATCTGGGTGGAGCCATTTTTTGGCGGAGACGAGAGGAGCCGTCGCTTGCATACGCAAGCTCCTCCCAAATCCTCCCCGGCTTGATTCCGAACAAATAAATAATCCCTGCCCAAAAGGGCAGGGATTATTTCTCTGCGGAGACGAGAGGATTTGAACCTCCGAAGGATTTGACTCCTTACCTCATTAGCAGTGAGGCGCACTCGACCGGACTATGCGACGTCTCCTCGAACCTTTAGATTAACTGGTTTTATGGCCTTTGGCGAAAATCCGAGTTTGTGCCAATTGCCCCCGCCCGCAAAGATTGGGACATGTCTAATTTCGGTGTTTCTTCGTCAGTTGCCAACCTAAAGCGTGTGGCTGTTCGCCCACCAACCCGTGATGCGGATTACCAAGCCGCCCATTGGCTGGGCGCCCCAGAGCAACTTGATTTAGATGAACTTCAGGTCGACCATGCTGCCTTTGTCGATCTCCTTCGCGAACTTGGCTGCGAAGTGGATGTCCTTCCAGAAGCACCAGGACAAGCAGATGCTTGCTTCGTTTATGACCCGGCTTTCAGTACGCCAACTGGAGTTATTCAGTTACAAGGTGCAAAAGAAGCCCGAGTTAAAGAACCTGCGATGCTAGTTGGCGACATCAATGCTTTGGGGATGCCAACAGTTGGAGTTCTCATAGGTGATGCAACCGCAGACGGCGGCGACATGTTTTGGTTAGACAATAAAACAGTTGCAATCGGTCGCACTTATCGCACCAACGAAGCTGGCGAAAAACAACTTCGGGATATTTTTGCTGCCGAAGGAATCGAAGCGCTTTCCTTCCATATGCCACATGCAATGGGTCCGGAATATTGCTTGCATCTAATGAGTGTCATTTCACCGATTCGTGATGACTTAGCTGTCGTTTATGAACGTGAAGCACCTGTGACTTTGCTGCAAGAACTTGCGAAGCGCGGAATCAAAACCATCTCAGTGCCAGACGAAGAATATATGTCATTGGCTTGCAATATTTTGGCTATTCGTCCCGGCGTAGCTGTAATGCCATCTGGTAATCCAATTACTGCGCAGCTCCTTCGCGATGCCGGAATTGAAGTTCACATCTATAAAGCGGATGTAATCAATCGTGGTGAAGGCGGGCCAACTTGTTTGACGCGGCCATTGTGGAGAGAGTCGTAAGCTTTGGCTTGTGAGACTGCAAGCCGTTTACGCAAAACCTTCTACGTCAAAGACCATACGCGTCATCCCCAAGCCAAATTCGGTTTTCCAAAATCTAACGATTGGAAAACCGTTATTGACCGATTCCTGCTCCTGAGCTTTTCCTTTAGAAGTTTTCCGCAAACGACTTTTCTTTGCGCTCGAACATACACGGACACCATATCTCCCGAGCCGGAGAACAAAGAAGGCCCCCGCCGGGGGGCCTTCTTTTTTCTGCGGCGAGGGAGGGATTTGAACCCCCGGAGGCTTTTACACCTCAGACGCTTTCAAGGCGCCCGCATTCGGCCGCTCTGCCACCTCGCCAAAATCGTTAATGAAAACGACCAAATGCAAGGTTACGCGAGAAATGCACCGCAGTGAAACTGGCGCCATAGCGTAGGCTTTTAGCACTAGCGATTCGCGAACCGGGAGTGCAAAATGTCAGTCAAACAAGTCCGTCAGGTAACACCACCAGCAACTCGGATATGGCTAGCAGGCTTAGGTGCTACTGCACTGGCCGCAGGTGCGAATGCGGGCTGGCTCTGGATATGTGTGAATTTATTCAAATGGGAGATCGTGGTCCCAGAGGCATTTCAAAGCGCTGTACTTGTTGATGCTTCACTTTTGCGGG
>Ga0214917_10000672_pt1 | contig 44482 bp, 35 predicted proteins | sample LL_1208_BB_MetaG_FD_177983 | JGI IMG/M metagenome (GOLD analysis project Ga0214917, IMG submission 177983) | Freshwater microbial communities from Lake Lanier, Atlanta, Georgia, United States - LL_1208_BB | ecosystem: Environmental > Aquatic > Freshwater > Lake | place: USA: Georgia | collected... | reverse complement strand
TATAATACGTTGCATCCATAACATGCTGAGATTATACATAAAAACTCGTAACTTTGAAGTTGAAATTTATTTTTTTTTACAAACTGGGTTAATTAAAAATTCTTTGAGTTAGGGTGCGAAATGACAGCAATATGACCGTCTCCTGAACCATTTTTTTGATTGGAATTCGCGCCCACTTCTAGCCTAAGTTTGGCAATATTAGCACAAATACCCAATAATACTAATCCGACAACTATTGCAGGTGCTGCTTTAGCAGAAAGTCCCATGGCTATTAATTTACTCAGAGTCAGGGCAAATGCAACCTTTGCCACCACAGCGCCTCCTAACATCATAATTGCAACTGCTTTGTAAAACAAATACTGGTCATTATTTTTCTTCATAGATTTTTTTATACCTTCATAGGTCTCTTTAAGGGAACTAGATGTTTTATTATCAGCAAACAGTGCATCAAGTTTACTAGTCAGTTGATTAAATTCTTTATAGGCTGAGTCACCATTAGTATTGCACGCGCTAGGATCTGCACCCTTATCTAAAAGTAGTTGCATAACACGCAAACAACTTTCTATTTTATTTATTATTTCTTCGTAATTTCTTATTTCTTCAAAATTCTTAATTTTTGTTTTTAGATTGCTATTAAGTCTTTGTTCATCTTTTGAAATTGTCGCAATAGTTTCTGGAATTTGCTCAATTTGCTTTTTTTTATCTATATCAAGAGAGGTGATTTTACTATTGTTTAGTTCTATCTGCTGGCGATATTCCTCTATTATTTCAAAATCAGCATTTTCGACAAAATGCTGATTTGATGAATCATGTAATTGATTTAAACTTGTCCATGCAGCATTATATAGTTCACTTATCTTGCCTTCTAGTTGACTTATCTCGCCTTCTATTGCACTTATCTTGCCGTCTATTGCACTTATCTCGCCTTTTATTTTTCCTACTTGTATACTTTTACTGCCTTCTAGTTGACTTATCTCGTCTTTTAGTTGACTTATCTCGTCTTCTAGTTTACTTATATCGCCTTTTGATACACGCATCCTTGTTACTTCACTTTCGTCGCCTATGTATTTAACTTGGTCTTTTAATTTATCAACTACTGCGCTTAACGGGGTTTTGTATTCTACATAATAACCTGAAGGAGTCAATCCAGATTTAGCTGCTTCATTTACTCTATGCCCTTGACCAATGAATAGTTTAGCCTTGGTAATATCCAGTGTTTCACAGGCCATAATCAATGGATTGGTAATACCTTTCAGCTGATGATTGGCGCCAAAAAAACTAGTCCAGCCAGGGATTTGAGAGAAAATACTTTTTCTAGATAGGACATACTTTAAATTTTTATATGCTCGCTTTATAACATCTTTATCAGATGCTATGTCTTTGTTACTAAGTACAGCTTCAATATCCCGTAATTCTTTTGAACAATCTGTTGTAAATCTAGCTCCCAAGAATAGTAAGTGTTCTGTCAATTTCGAATAATATTTAATTATGCGTATGAGCTCATCTTTCTTAACCTTAGGTCGCTCACCAATTATTTGTTGCAGAATTTCTTTAGCTTCCTGCTTAATGCGTTCAACTTGATCATCTTCTGCACCATCTGGACTGCCGGCGTTTAGAGCGGTTTTTATTTCTTCAAGTTTAGAAATTTTAGAATTATATACATCAGTAGTACCATATATTGCTTTAATAATTTTTATGATGTCATCTATCTCTGCAAAATTATTTTTTTTCATTTCTTCATGATAATGTTCCAGCATTCTATCATTCTCATTTTTTGCATCATAAGCTTTATTTTCTATGTCTGAACATGCTTTTGCTAAGTTTTTCACTGTTTTTTCCAGAGCATATGAAGCTAAATCTGGATGTAGAATAAGAGTATCTCGCCAAGCATCCCATTGATGTATAAATTGAGTCATATTGTCAAGCAGAGTATGAGTGTTTGCTGTATTAAAAACATCTATACTCATCAAATCAAAAGATTGTTCTGAATCAGTTCCTTTGGCTAGCTCAAACGAACTAAAATAATTGGCAATTGTATCGTTAATTTTTTTAACATCATTTGAATATTCATAACTATATTGATCCAACGGATTAATCCTATTATTTTTATTTGACGATGTTTCAGGACTATTATCGTTCGGACGCACTTCCTCATGCACTTCCGACGATGTTTTCGGACGCACTTCCTCACGCACTTCCTCGTGCACTTTCTTCATTAATGCATTTATGTGATCAGGATTCAATTCTGTTAACATCTTTTTAAGATCTGAGAGGAAAAAATTTGCACAGTATTCATTAATAAATTTTAACTCTTTATTGCATTCATCTATTTTTTGCTGTTTACTTAAAGCACTATATGTTAAATATGTGTCATTATTTAAGAAATTCTTTTTTAAAAAACGGTCAATTAGAGCATTTTCATGCTGTTTAGACGATTGAGCAACATCATCTGAAATTAAATTATTACGCTCTTGGAGAGGTTGTTCTACATCAGCATCCTCTTTAGACAGACTTGCCAATTGATCCTTTAACCACCTCTCAGCTTCAATAATCAATTTGGGGTCAGGTTGATTGTCCTTATTGTCTCTAACAAGAGACTCATAATACTCCATCATAGATAGGTTATTTTCATTTGAACTGATTTCGTTACTACTCATTTCCATCTCCCTATGTTTCTTGTGTTTTCACAAAAAAACACCTGTTCGTATCTAAAATATAGTATATGGAAATTATTTTGCAAATATTAACATTTAGTTTTTATGTGCATTTATTGCCGCTATTATTTGATTTTTTTTGGGATTTGAGAATAGGTTAGGAGTTAAGTAAGTATTGTCTGTTGGTGGGGAGGGATTAAGTAATTTATTATTTAGTTGCATATTAGTTTGTAACATCTGGTGAATTTGTTGAGCATTGTGGTCTAAATCACTTAGTTCTTTGCTGGTTAGATGTTCTTTGGGGATGACTTTTTTAACATGTTGAAAATTATGATGGGCTAAAAAATCATGTTGCAAAGCATAGAACTGACTGGCTGGGCCTAGATAATTTAAGAAGGAATCGATGATAACGGCTTCTGAATGATATGCAGCGTAAGTTGCAAAGTCCTGATCTGGTTCGGGCAATTCTGGAGCAATTAGCACTAAAAAGTGTTTATCATTTTGCTCGTTGGCAAGAGCAATTATTGCAAAATTTAGTTCAGGGTAGCATTGTAATAACTGTAAATAGACCATATGTGAGAGCACATCACTTTCGCCAATACCGAGTTGATACATAACGAGAGAGGCGAGCTGCATTGCGTGTTGGTAATTATTTTTTTGGATGCATTCATAAATAGATTTAATTATTTTGTAATAATGTCCAAAGTAGTTAACTAAAAGATTAAAGCGCATTAAACCCAGTCTGCTCAAGTGCATAGAAAGACTTACAAAGTTAGCTGCAGAGGGATATAGACCTCTGGAAGGAAATAAATCATATGAAGACACCACCTGATCAGCAATTTCTAAACTTATAGCTTGGTATGCTTCAATTTGCTCATGCATAAGTTTTCCTATTTTTATAGAATATTTAATAGTTCTTTGGCATTGTTTTTGGTTTGCTCAGTTATGGATAAGCCACCGAGCATGCGGGCGATTTCTTCAACGCGCCCTTGCTGATTTAAGTATTGAATCGCCGAAAATGTCGCATTATCAGCGGTCATTTTGCTCACAAGAAAATGATGGTGCGCACATGAGGCTACTTGGGGTTGATGAGTTACACAAAAGATCTGCAAGCGTTCGCCTAATTCGCGCAGGCGCTTTCCGACTTTCATGGCTGTGGCACCACCAATCCCCACATCAACTTCATCAAAAAGGAGCGTTGGAGTTGCGCCGCGTTGCGCAGTAATAAGATGGATACTTAAGCTTATCCGTGACAATTCACCACCTGATGCAATTTTTGCTAGAGGGGCTGGAGCGCCGCCAGGATTAGTGGCAATCAAATATTCCACCTTATCGATGCCATGACTATACATCTCTGCTAAAGGTTGGATGTCAATCACTAGTTGTGCATGCGGCATACCCAGTTCATGAATTATATTTTCAATGGCCTGAGCTAATTCAGGGGCATACTGTTGACGATGTTCAGACAGCTGTCTTGCATATTTATAGTACTTTTCTCGCGCTTGCTCACAGGTTTTTTCTAGATGGGCGCGCTCTGATTGTATATTATTAACATTATCAATTAATGATTGCAGGTGAATTGCGTATTGAGGTAATTCGGCAATATCAATCTGAAACTTGCGCGCTAATTGATGCCAGCGACTCATACGACTCTCAACCTCAGCTAATCTTTCAGGGTTAATTTGGATGTGCCGCTGGGAAGAACGTACCTCGCTTAAGCATTCTTCAACTTGAATTAAGGCTGAGTCTATAAGTTGCAGGGCATTGTGCTCTTGCGGCAGTTGCTTAAGATCATGGGCAATAGCGTGTAATTGTTTTAGAACCGCAGCATCTGCCTCGGTAATTTGATGCTCAATTTTATGCAATGATTCCAGATAATGGTGCGCATTATGGAGCAAATGCTGTTCTTGGTGGAGCTCTTGTATCTCACCATCTTGCGGATTTAACTCTAATAATTCATTTAATTGATACTGCCACAATTGACACTGTTCCAGCGATTGATTTTGGCCGTTAAGATTATTGAGCTGGTTTTTAGCTTGAATGTATTCTTGGTAGTAAAACTTGACTTGCTGTTTGAGCTGATGAGCTGCAGAAAAATCATCTAAATGCTCACGGTGATTATGCGTTGATAAGAGACTTTGTTGTTGATGCTGGCCATGAATATTTACCAAGAGCTGGCCAAGTGTTTTTATTTGCAAGGCCGTAGATGCTTGCCCGTTAATAAAGTATTTAGAGCGGCCTTCTTGAGAGATTATGCGTCTGAGCACAACGACATCATCAGCTTGTAAAAAATCATTTTCCAGCAACCACTGCGTAATTTGTGAAGCATGATCATAGATAAATTGCGCACTAATTTCACACTTGCTGGTATTGGGCCTAACTACGGAAGCATCGGCTCTGGCACCAAGTAATAAGTCAATAGCATCTATCATGATAGATTTGCCCGCGCCAGTTTCGCCAGTAAATGCTGACATTTTATCTGGACAATCTAAGTCCAATTCTGACACAATGGCAAAGTTCTGTATTTTAAGCCACTCTAGCATAATTACTCTGATCCCCACCCTAACTTTATTCTTAAAGTATCATAATAGAGATAGTTACTAGGATGCAATAATTTTAATTTTTTAGCATGCTTTTCAATAACCAATGTTTGTCCTGATCTAGCCTCATGCGAATGAAAGCCATCGAGGTAAATCGCCAAAGGAGCTAAGTTATCTGCACAAATTCTAATTTCGATATTACTCTGATCAGAAAGGACTAATGGCCGAGCATTGAGGGAATGTGAAAACATCGGCACCATGCTAATCGCTTGCAGTTGCGGATGCATTATTGGCCCACCTGCTGATAAATTATAGGCTGTAGAACCTGTTGGGGTCGCAAGAATTAAGCCATCAGCGCGATAATGGGTCACAAATTGTTGATCAACGTAGACATTAAATTCTACTAAATAAGCGCTCTGACCGCGACTTAAGACTAAATCGTTTAATGCTTGTCCCTGCATTAAAGTTACACCATCTTCTTGTAAGCTAACTCTTAACATCATGCGTTCTTCACAAAGATACTGGCCTTTAAATACTGCCTCGAGCATAGTAAGCATGTGAGTGGGCATAATATCTGTTAGAAAACCCAGGTGGCCGCGATTAATGCCAATAACAGGTATCTCGTTATTAGACGCCAGGTGGGAAGCAGACAATAGGCTGCCATCACCACCTATAACCACTAATATATCACTATCTTGCTCAAAATCACTAGCAGCAAGTTGGGGAATATCCAAAGCCAAACTGATGCTGGTGGATAACTCTGCAAATACTGGTAAATTTATTTTTCTACAGTAATTAATTAATTTTTTAAGTGACGCCAGCACCAATCGGTTCGAATGATGATGGCGGGCGTATAAAATTACGCGTTTAAAAACCCAAGGGGTATCACTCACAATTTATTTTTCCTCATCGGCATTTAGTTGACGGGATGCGCGCTTGCGATCATTTTCCGCCAAGAATTTTTTTCGCAAACGAATCGATTGCGGGGTTATTTCCACCAATTCATCATCATCAATAAATTCTAATGCTTGTTCGAGGGTTAATTTCAAAGGGGGGGTCAAAATAATATTTTCATCACTGCCCGATGCACGCATGTTAGTTAGTTGTTTTTCTTTAGTAACATTAACTACTAAGTCATTATCTCGTGAGTGAATGCCAACAATCATGCCTTCATAACAAGGCGTTTGCGGCTCAACCATTAAGCGGCCACGTTCTTGTAAATTAAATAACGCAAAGCCACGCGCATTACCTACACAATTAGCAATTAATACTCCATTTTTACGGGAAGCAAGCCGCCCAGGAATAGCTGGCCCGTAATGATCAAAACTATGATACATTAAGCCTGCGCCGGAGGTTATAGTTAAAAACTCTGTGTGAAAACCAATTAAACCACGTGTGGGAATAATGTAGTCTAAGCGCACTCGACCTTTTCCATCTGGGAGCATATCTTTCAGCTCACCACGCCGCTCACCCAGCTTTTCCATCACCGCACCCTGGTTATTCTCTGGAACATCCACAGTTAATTGCTCATACGGCTCTAATTTCTGCCCTTGCTCTTCTTTACAAATCACTTCTGGTTTAGAAATAGCTAATTCATAGCCTTCACGACGCATGTTTTCAATTAAAATACTTAAATGTAATTCACCCCGACCTGCTACTCTAAATTTATCCGGATCTTCAGTTGGATTAACTTTAAGCGCCACATTATGTAACAATTCAGTATCAAGCCGTTCTTTTAACTTTCTACTCGTTACATACTTGCCTTCCTTGCCCGCAAATGGTGAGTCATTGACCTGGAAAGTCATAAAAATGGTTGGCTCGTCAACTTGTAGTGCCGGCAAGGCTTCAATATTATCCGGACAACAAATAGTATCAGAAATCTTTAAATCACTAATGCCTGTAATGGCGATAATATCTCCTGCTTGCGCTTCCTGAATTTCTTGCCGCTCTAGTCCCAAAAACCCTAACACTTGAAGCACTCGCCCAGAACGCACCTCACCGGCACTGTTAATGATTTTAACATTAGCCTTAGGATATATCTTCCCGCGCGTTACCCTACCTATACCAATAGTACCAACATAAGAAGAATAATCTAAAGAAGTAATCTGCATTTGTAATGGCCCATTACTATCAACTTTAGGAGCTGGAACTTTGGTAATAATTGTTTCGAGTAACGGCGCCATATCTTGCGAATCATCGTGCAAATCTTGTTTGGCATAACCCATTAATGCTGAAGTATAAATAACTGGGAAATCAAGCTGTTCATTAGTTGCCCCAAGATTATCGAACAAATCAAAGACCTGTTCAACCACCCAATCCGGTCTAGCACCCGGTCTATCAATTTTATTGACTACCACAATAGGATTTAACCCCTTGGCAAAGGCTTTCTGTGTCACAAAACGTGTTTGTGGCATTGGACCATCAACAGCATCAACCAGAAGTAACACGCTATCGACCATAGATAGAATACGTTCAACCTCGCCACCAAAGTCAGCATGTCCTGGAGTGTCTACCACATTAATCTGCACATCTTGCCAGTGCATACAGGTATTTTTGGCTAAAATAGTAATCCCGCGCTCTTTTTCTAAATCATTAGAGTCCATAACGCGCTCTGCAGCTGGGCCGCGCGAACTTAAAGTGCCGGTAAATTGTAGTAATTTGTCAACCAGAGTTGTTTTGCCATGGTCAACGTGTGCTATAATTGCTATATTTCGAATATTTTTCATCAAAAACGCGCGGGTTCCCCGGGCGTAAAGGCCTGGGCGGCTATGAATAGTGGCGCGCCTATTCCCGTCCTCTGTTATGCCACTGAATATTTAGGTGTTTAAAATTATACAGCAGCCAGCTATGCCATTCAAGCCTCTGTGACAAAATTTGCGCAATAGTGCTGATGGTACTGTAAAAGAAAAAATGTTACATTGCAAACACGTCTTGGTTACAGGAATTAGGTTATGGACAACACCCCTGTCTGGGTCCCAGACATTGATAAAAAAACTAATCTGGATGCTTTCTGCGCTTTTATTGGCATTGATTATAACACATTACATGCATGGTCAATTGAACATTGTGCGGCCTTTTGGGAAGCAATTGCTAGTTTTTTTAAAATTATCTTTCATTGTCAAGCCACTAATATTTGTAGTAAAACTGATGCTATCTGGGAAACTAGTTGGTTTCCAGGAGCAAAACTCAACTTTGCTGAAAATATCTTGCGTTGCCAAGATGAGCGTGTAGCTCTGCTTTACTATGATGAGCAACAGCAACAACAAAGTTTTTTATTTTCTGAATTAGCCCAACAAGTTGGTTATTATGCCCATGTGCTCAAGCAAGCTGGGGTAAAAAAAGGCTCACGCGTCGTTGGTGTTTTACCCAACAAACCCCAGGCTATTTTTGCCATGTTAGCGACTGCAGCACTTGGAGCTATCTGGGCATGCTGTTCTCCAGACTTTGGCATTGCCGCATTAACCGAACGCTTTGCGCAAATTACCCCACTGTGCATCTTGGCAAGTAAAACTCATGTGTATGCTGGGAAATGTTATGATAATACCGCAAAAATCATGACGTTAATGGCCAATGTGCCGAGTATACAACAAGTGCTTTGGCTAGAGGATCTTGGCACTACGCACACTAACTATCCGCTTAATTTCACGCCCGTAGAATTTAATGATCCATTATGTATTTTATTCTCTTCAGGCACCTCTGGCCAGCCAAAATGTATTGTGCATAGGTGCGGCGGCGTCTTAATACAACATCTAAAAGAATTAGGCTTGCATTGTGATTTACAGTCTAGCGATAGATTGTTATTTTATACTACTTGCGGCTGGATGATGTGGAATTGGCAATTAAGTGCGTTAGCGCTAGGGGTTAGTCTAGTGCTCTACGATGGTGCACCGCTGTATCCTAGCAGCGACCGCTTGTTAACCGTTGTTCATGAATCGCAAACAACTGTATTTGGCGCCAGCGCTGCCTACTTTGCCGCCCTTGCCAAACATGCAGTTGGGCATTTTAGTCATAAATTACGTTTAGTACTTAGTACTGGCTCACCATTATTAGCCAAGCAATATGATTACATTCGCGCATTGGTAAATAACCAAGTGCAAATCAGCTCAATATCTGGTGGCAGCGATATCATTTCTTGTTTCGCACTGGGCAATCCAAAAGTACCTGTCTACAAAGGTGAATTACAAAGCCTGGGGCTTGGCATGGCGGTAGATGTCTTCGATGAAGCTGGGCATGCGATACGCGAAAGTAAAGGTGAACTTGTTTGTAAAAACTCATTTCCAGCGATGCCGCTTGGCTTTTGGGGCGACGTCGGCAAAAAACGTTTTCAAAACACTTACTTTAACAAATTCCCCAAGGTATGGACGCATGGTGATTTTGCTGAAATTACCCAACATGGGGGCTTAATTATTTACGGCCGCTCTGATGCCACCTTAAATCCGCACGGGGTGCGTTTTGGCACCGCTGAGCTCTATCAAGTGGTGTTACAAGTTACGGCGATTAACGATTGTATTGCCGTAGAGCAAGCCTGGGACAACGATACGCGCGTAGTCTTGTTTGTGCAACTTAAACATGGCACTATTTGGCATGAAAATTTAGCCCAGGAAATCAGGGCCACTATCAGAGAAAAGCTCTCTGCCCGCCACGTTCCAGATAAAATTCTGGTAGTAAGTGATATACCCAAAACCGCAAATGGTAAAGTTATGGAAATAGCAGTAAAAAAGCTGGTTAATGGCGGAGGCATTGATAATCTTTTAGCAGTAGTCAATCCTGAGTGTTTGGTTGATTATACGGCCCGACCAGAGCTTAAATTTTAGGCTGGAGCAAATAGCCTAACATGACCCCTAGTTCAAATAGTAAACATAGCGGAATTGCCACTAAGATTTGAGAGGTAACATCTGGTGGAGTCACCAGCATCCCCAAAGTGAATGCGCCGACCACAGCATAGGCGCGTATCTCTTTAATTCGAGCCATTGATACTATAGAAGTCCGTACTAATAAGCCCATTATCAAAGGAATTTGAAAGGCTAAACCAAAAAACACTTCCACTTTTAAAATAAACTCGTAATAAGATTGCCAGGTTGGCGCCCAAATCATTTTGGTTGGTAGTGTTGATGATAGTAATGAAAATACAAATGGTAAAATTAGTCCCCAACCAAAACCAAGACCAATAAGAAATAATCCTAGACTTATTATTAACACTACAGTAAAGATTGTTTTTTCGCCCACAAATAATCCCGGGACCACAAAACGCCAAAGTTGCAATAAAGCCACGGGTATTAACAAAAAAAAGCTCAAATCAATCGCAATTTGAATGGGGATAAGGAGCGGCGCCAAGACGTTAGTAGCTAATATTGATACCTGGGGAGCAAAATGTGTGGCTAAACAGGTTGTTGCTGCTTCACTATGAGTATAAACCACTAGAAATAGTATGCCCCATACTAACAGCAGTTCTATCAAAAGCTTTCTTAAGACGTTAAAATCTTTATTCATTACCAGTATCAGTCATTTTTTTAGGTTGATGCGTCAATGTGTAAGTTTGCATCAAATCAACAACTTTTTCAACATAAGCTGTATCTTTAGCAATATTAATAATCAAAGTTTCTTGATTATCCAAGACATCACCGAGTAAATAAACTATTTGTTGATAACTAACCACTTTGAAAGGCTCAGGATCTATATCAGCATTTGCCAACACTTTGCTGCGAATTTGGGTAGTAATCCAAGCGTCACTAATACGAGTATCAGGATTATCTTGTGTCGCGACACTAATATAATTGTAAACATGGCGCACACCAGTAACTGTTTTAGCTAATTCGGTGATCCGCTCTTTATTTTCAATACTAGCAACCCAACCAAGCAGTAACAAATCCCCATGAAAGGCAGCAATTTCAAAACAGGTATTAGTCGGGCATGCGTAACTTGGATCTAACTTTATTTTATGCCCAATCTGCGCAGCTATAGCTAAATCGGTAGTTTTTTTTAAAACATGATGTCTATCATAAAATAAATTAGCACCGGTCCATACCCCGCCAATACAGCTTGTAAGCGTTAAGCAAAGAAACATAAGTACAGATTTTTTTAACAGTTGCATAACCGTGCTCAATTATCGATGTATTGAAAAACTTTTACCACTTTCTGCACACCACGAATTTCGCGTGCAACTGCAACTGCCAAATCTGCTTGTGGATGCGTTACATCACCCATCAAATACACAACACCATTTTCAGTGATTATTCTAATCCCACCCGATTCTAGGCCTTTCTTAGCTAACATATGCGTTCTAACATTACTTGTAATGCCAGAATCCTCAGTTTTTTGCAGTAAACTAATCGGTCCTTCTATGGTGATTTCGTTGTAGACCTTGCGGGTATTTGGTGCTGATCTGGCTAATTTCTCAGCAATGGCGCGTTGCGAAGCATATGGTGCTTGGCCGGTTAACAACACCACTTGCTTGTAGCTAGTTATTTGGATACGGCTATCTTGCATTTGAGCATTTTTTACTAAGCCGCGGTGCACGACATGAAAAATACGCGCATCTTTTTCCAAAGAACGAATACTTCTATCGTCATAGACTATATAACCACCTGCAGCACCAGCTAACATTACTGGGATACAACCACTAAAACAGATAGTAAGCAGCATAATTATAAGGATTTTTTTCATAGCATTATCCGCTCATGGCTCCAAACAGAGATTGATCAATTAAATCACATAAACAATGCAAAATAAATAAATGTGTTTCGCGAATCCGTGCTTGATGTTCTAACTTAACTAAAATTTCTAAATCATCGGGTCCTAAATGATTGCTTAGTATGCCGCCAGTTTTACCGCTTAGGGTCAATACATCCATGCCACGTTCTTTTGCTGCATCTACTGCTTGAATCAAACAACTAGCGTCACCTGAAGTAGTTAAAATAATCAATAAATCTCTTTCCGATCCCAGAGCATGAATTTGTCTAGAAAAGATCTGTGCTGCTTCGATGTTCAAGTCTTGTGCCAAACAAATGGCCGGTAGGGCTGGTCGCTCCACTACGTACTGATTTATCAAAGCTGTTGTGAAATGCTGCGCATTAACTGCCGAAGCGCCATTGCCGCAGACTATTACTTTACCATCTTGCAATAAACATTCGACAATTTTTTCGGCGGCTAAGCTAATTTTTTCTGGCAAGTAATCAGCCAAGCTCATTTGTGACTCTAAATAACTTGCAAATAAGTTATGAACATACTCTGCTAATTGATTACTATTCATGGGCTTCAAACAGGAGGTGGTTCAAAATTCTCTCTAAATGCTCTTCATCGTTATAATGAATGATCATTTTCCCTTTGTTTTTTGGTAATGATTTAATTTCAAATTTTGCCTGCCAATGATTAGAAAGTTTTTCTGCTAATGGATGATTGTGCTCTTCTGCTTTCGGAGTCTGGCCTTTGTTTAAGGATTGCACCCATTTTTCTGTCATGCGCACAGACCATTGCTGTTGATGAATCTTTTCAGCTAAAGTAATTTGCGTATTAGTATCAAGACCAATCAGGCAGCGCGCATGGCCAACGCTAATTTGCCCGTCAGCAACCAAACGTTGGACCTCTAGTTCTAATTGTAACAGCCGTAATTGATTTGAGATATGGGCGCGTGATTGTCCTATAATATTGGCAATATCCTGATGCGTCATGGAAAATTCGGCTTGGAGACGTGCAAGTGCCATTGCCTCTTCAATCGCGTTTAAGTTCTGTCGTTGCAAATTCTCTATCAAACCTAGTGCTAGAGCTGCTTCATCCGAGACTTGGTGCACTATAGCAGGAATTAGTTCTTTTCCAATTTTTTTACAGGCACGCCAACGTCTTTCCCCGGCAATAATTTCATACTTAGCATCTTTGGGTCGAACGGTGATAGGCTGCATAAGTCCTTGCGAACGTATAGACTGAGCTAATGCCTCTAAACTTTCTTCGTCAAAATCCTGGCGTGGCTGATAGCTACCTGGGACAATATCAGCAACGAGCAACATCTGAATTTGGGGGGCGGCAACCGAGCTGTTCACTGCTTGCCAATCACCTAAAAGCGCAGCTAATCCTTTGCCCAAAGCAGGGTTTTTTGGCATCATACTGTAGCCCCTTGTTTAACAATAATTTCTTCAGCTAGCACCATATAAGCTTTTGAGCCAACTGACAAGCGCGCATAACTATTAACTGGTAAACCATGACTTGGAGCTTCGGCTAATTTAATGTTTTTTGGTATGCTTACCCTAAACACCTTATCACCAAAATATTGTAACAATTGCTTTGAGACTTCACTGGCTAAACGACTGCGCGGATCAAACATAGTACGCAACACTCCCAGTAACTGTAACTGCGGATTAAGATGCTGCTGCACTTGCTGCATAGTAGATAGTAATGCGGCCAAACCTTCTAGAGCAAAATACTCGCACTGCATCGGAATTAATAAATAGTTTGCTGCTACCAAGGCATTTAAGGTCAGTGTATTTAAAGCAGGTGGACAATCAATAATAATATAATCGTATTCATTCTTAATTTCATTAATAGCTTGCTTTAATAAATGACTGCGATTTTTTTTCTGCATCAAGCCAACTTCTGCGGCAGTTAAATCACTATTACTTGCAATAACATCATAAGCATGCGCTGTTTTTATTATAGCCTCATTAATGTTACATTCACCGGCTAAGATAGCGTCTAATCCCTTTTCGACACTATTCTTATCAACCCCACTGCCAGTGGTTGCATTACCTTGCGGATCACAATCAATCAGGAGTATACGTTTTTTCTGCCTAGCTAGGCACGCGGTTAAATTTATTGCGGTTGTGGTTTTTCCAACACCACCTTTTTGATTTGTTATAGCAATAATTTGAGGCATAATTATTCCTTGTTTTTAATTAGGATACAACACCGTGCCACTGATTGTTTAGGAATTGTATATGAATAAATTTCATATGGATTCGATAATTCGGCTAGCTCTGCGCAAGGCACATGGCCTTTCATTGCACACCAAATCCCATTTTCTGCACATAAGTGCTTAGTGAATGCCATAAATTGTAACAAATTACTAAACGCTCTAGAAGTTATGGTATCAAAGCCAACGTCAGTTTGATACTGCTCAATTCGTCCTTGCCAAATTTTTACATTATTCAAGCGCAACTCATGTTTAATAGTTTGTAAAAATTGTATACGTTTGCGATTGCTTTCCACCAAAGTAATGTCTAGTTCCGGCATGCAGATAGCTAAGGGAATTCCCGGAAAACCTGCCCCAGTACCTACATCCAGAATCCTGGAGCCTTGCACGCAAGGTATAATACTCAAACAATCGATGATATGCAAAGGCACCATATCCTCAATTTTGCGAATCGCCGTAAGATTGTAGGTTTTATTCCAATAAGTTAATTGTTGCAAAAAATCAGCAAACAAGGGCGCTTTTTCTTGATACGCTTGAGGCAGCTCTTCATTTAATATCGACAATGCATCTTTCATAATTTATACAGTTAATTTGTTCTTTTTTAAATGGACCAATAACAATGATAGCGCCGCAGGCGTCATCCCAGAAATTCTGCTTGCCTGACCTATATTTTGTGGCTGCACTTTGTTAAGTTTTTGTATCACCTCCGTCGATAAACCCAATACTTCTTTATAATCAAACGACGCCGGTAATAGCGTTTTTTCAAGCTTTTTCATTTTCGCAATATCTTCACTTTGCCTTTTAATGTAGCCTTCATACTTTAAACTTATCTCAATTTGCTCGGCAACCTCTGTCGGAATTTCTGGCAAAGACAATTCCTTGATATTTTGTAAATCAACGTATTTGATTTCTGGCCTCTTAATTAAATCATCGGCACGACAATCATGGGATAGCGGATTATGCAAAGTAGCTTGCAGGTACTTTGCATAATCGAGTTTCACCCATTTTTGTTGTAACAAAGCTTGTGTGCTATGAACTAAATCAGCTTTTTGGGCAAATTTAGCCCACCTGGCTTCTCCAACCACAGCTAAATTCTTACCTATTTCAGTTAAACGCAAATCCGCATTGTCCTCACGCAAGAGCAAACGATATTCTGCGCGTGAAGTAAACATACGATACGGCTCTTGTGTCCCTTTAGTAACCAGATCATCAATTAGCACGCCAATATAAGCCTCATCTCTAGCAGGATACCACATTGGCTTATCCAGTGCCCATCGCCCTGCATTTAATCCAGCAATTAATCCTTGCGCAGCTGCTTCTTCGTAACCAGTTGTGCCGTTAATTTGCCCGGCAAAAAACAAGTTGGCAACTTGTTTGGTTTGTAGATAATGCGTTAGTCCACGTGGATCAAAAAAATCGTATTCAATTGCATAACCTGGGCGGGTAATATGCGCACGCTCAAAACCCTGGATAGTTCTGATAAATTTTACTTGGACGTCAAACGGCAAACTAGTTGAAATACCATTTGGATAAATTTCATGCGTATTAAGACCTTCAGGCTCTACAAAAATCTGATGACTATCTTTGTCAGCAAAGCGTACCACTTTATCTTCTATAGATGGGCAATAGCGCGGCCCAACGCCTTCAATAACCCCAGCATACATTGGCGACTGATGTAAATTAGCCTGAATTATCTCATGTGTTTTCGGCGTGGTTTTGGTGATATAGCACGATATTTGCTTAGGATGTTGGCTTGAATTACCTAAAAAAGAAAATATTGGGGTCGGAGTATCACCTGGTTGCTCAATCATCACAGAAAAATCTAAACTCCGGGCATCAATTCTTGCTGGCGTACCGGTTTTTAAACGGCCCACCGGTAAATTCAAGGCACGCAAGCGCTCCGCAAGCAGTCGAGCAGGTGGACAACCAGCCCGCCCCCCAGGATACTGTTGTAAGCCGACATGCATCTTACCATCTAAAAATGTGCCCGCCGTTAACACAATGGCTTTCGCTAAAAAACGTACTCCTAATTGTGTTACTACTCCGATGGCTTGATTATCTTCAATTAAAATATCATCAACTGCTTGCTGAAAAATCACGAGGTTTTGCTGATTTTCTAATGCGTTACGCACATACTGCCGATAGAGCTGTCGGTCTGCTTGCCCACGCGTAGCTTGCACTGCCGGACCTTTAGTAGCATTAAGAATTCTAAATTGAATACCGGCATGATCAATTGCTTTTGCCATAATGCCGTCTAAAGCATCGATCTCCTTGACAAGATGACCTTTACCAATTCCCCCGATAGCGGGGTTACAAGACATCTGCCCAAGAGTTTCTATATTATGAGTCAGCAATAGAGTTTTGACGCCCTGTCTTGCCGCAGCCAAAGCGGCCTCAGTGCCAGCATGACCGCCACCAATAATTATTACATCAAATTTTTCTTCCCAAAACATATCTGTACTAAAATATTAAACATGGGCCAATTATACACCAAGAGCAAACAAAAGACACGAACTTTAATATTAAAAAAACTTAACATTATCTTCATTCTATGTTAAATTTTTTCTTTTTTTAAACAAAGGCGCTAGACCATGCCTAAAGCAATAATCTTATTATCAGGCGGACTTGACTCTACTACATGCTTAGCCATTGCAAAATCGCAAGGTTACGAGTGTTACGCATTAAGCGTTGACTATGGGCAAAGGCACGTTGCAGAACTTGCAGCCGCAAAAAATATAGCTCAGCATTTTCAAGTAAGTGAGCATAAAATTTTAAATGTTAACCTTAGCTCTCTGGGCGGTTCATCACTTACAGATAACAAACTCCATGTTGCTGACTACTCTAACTCACCTAATATTCCCAATACTTATGTTCCAGCCCGCAACACGATTATGCTGTCGCTAGCATTAGCCTATGCAGAAGTTGTTGGTGCTTATGAGATATTTATCGGCGCCAATGTTATTGATTACTCTAATTACCCCGATTGCCGACCTGCATTTTTATCTAGTTTTGAGCATTTAGCACAACTTGCTACAAAAACCGGGTCTGAAGGACAAACTTTTCACATTCATGCCCCTTTGTTACACTGGTCTAAAGCGAGAATAATCCAAGAGGGACTGTTACTTGGCGTGGATTACAATATGACCGTCTCTTGTTACAGGCTTACTCCATTCGGAAATGCCTGCGGGACTTGCGATAGCTGTGTTATGCGCAAAAATGGCTTTACCGAGCTACAGATACCCGATCCAACCACTTACGTTGCTTAATACCAGCCTTGCCACTCCGGAGCCTTTCCGATGTGCAACAATGCTAATATCCTGACAATTGTATTATCCACCATTTCTTCCAGCGATTTTGGATGTTGATAAAAAGCCGGCATTGGTGGATAAATGATGGCGCCTATTTCACTTAAAACGGTCATATTACGTAAGTGTATAGCATGTAACGGCGCTTCACGCGGCAATATAATCAAGCGGCGCTTTTCTTTAAGACAAACATCCGCAGCTCTTGTCAACAGATTTCTCGTGGTCCCGCAGGCCAATTCCCCAACCGTATTCATAGAGCAAGGCAAGATAACCATACCATCATGCTGAAAAGAACCGCTCGCAATACTTGCGCCAATATTTTCATTAGGATAATAAAAATTAACCTGCTGCTTAAGGTCCAACAAACTTAATTCACTTTCATGAGCCCGAGTAATTTGCGCGGCTTTGGTCATAACCAAATGAATTTCTACTGCAAAATCATTTAAGTATTTAAGCATGCGCTCAGCGTAAATAAATCCAGATGCCCCTGTTATGCCCACCACTATCTTTTTCAAATCTGCCATTGCTCACTCCTGATATATTGCAAGCATAGCGATATTTTGGCTAAATTGCTATGAAACCACAGCAATTCCGGCCCCAATCATTTACGGCGGCGCTTTAAGCTTACCAATGAGGTTATATAGTGCTATTGCTCACTACCAAACTCAAGAGTTACAGGTTTATTTAAAAATAGTTTTGAGCATTGCAAGTGTTAATGCGTTTTGGTGCAATGCCCCCTCTGGAAAAAATGAGCGCCAAATTGGATGTAGATTATTTTAAGATGGACTTGCAGTGAAAGAACATGGGGCTGGTTTTTTCGATTTTTTAACGGAAGTTCTTGTCCATAGAATAGAACGTACTGTCGAGCCGCATCAGTTTGCGCCTCAAGGCAAGACATAGAGGATTTCGGTTTTACGCGGATAATTTACCTTAAATAAGTTGTTCCAAGCGATAATTCGTCGCGAAGATTTTTTCGTGCACCTGATCCAGAAGCACTTGAACATGTTTTTAAGTGGAGTTGCGAGTGAACTAGGCGCCGTTTTAGGTCAACTATTAGATGCTGTAGGTGATGTTGTCACCATAGCTGCAATGGGCTGCCAGACAAAAATAATAACAAAAAGCTGATTATTGGTTTTAAATAATGATGTGCGTTTACTCCTTGAAAAAACCCACAGGGAGGTATTTTTCAAGTAATGGTCGCTTGGAAACACTTTATTGATAGTGCGCGAGAAATAAAAGCTGAGGTCAGTAAAAAAGCGCTATTACATTATTTGTTTAGCTGCTGGACCACAATCAATCCTCAATGTTGTTCGACAGCATTGAGGGCGGAGAATAAGTTGTACTGGGTTTTGGATGTTTCTTTTGGAGATGAACAATCAAGGGTTCGCAAGGGCAATGCTCCACGCAACATGGCAATCGTTAAAAATCCCGCTCCAAGACTTCCCTTCCAGAGAATGAAAAAAATTGCTGGTTGAGATAACGCTCTTTTGGATAAAGCCCTAGGGGCCGAATTTTAGTGAGGCGCCCCCTGGCTCCTATACTAGGTAATGATATGGCCTTATCTGTTAATTAAACCGTCCTTTTAGCACCTTTAATGCTAATTATTTATCAAGTATTGACATTATGCCTTTTAATTGATAACATTCTTTTGCAATTTTTATTAATCTCGCATTTTTAGGAGAGAATCATGGCTACAAATTTTTTCGATAAAAACAAATACTCTATAGCTGCTGCTTCAGGCGCATTATTTGGCGGCGCATTATATGGCGCATCTTACTGGTTAATCCCAGCAACAATTGGTGCAATTAACTTCTTCATAGCATCAAGCTTAACAGCCGCTGTTGGCACCACAGCAGCATTAGTTCTATCATATGCAATCCCAGCTCTATTAGCAGTGCTCGCCGGCGCCCTAATCGCAATGGCTATAACTGCTTTAGTCAGCAAGTTTTCACCTGCGCCGGACCAGAAAGATGTTACTGATGATCAGTTGGAAGATGACGCTGGAAAACCACTCGGTATTGCTGCAAGTAAATAACTCTCCATCCCGATAAAGGCAAATAAAACCCATAAGACCCTTCGGGGTCTTTTTTTTACTCGGTCACGGGGCTGATTAGCTATTGTGTTAGTAATCTATACCTAGTATTATGGTGACAATTTTAGCAATACTAGTTACTAGCGCGACAAAGGGAAGCGAGATATGGTATGCGCTACCCCTGCTGTAGTTGTCAGGGCTTCTCGCGTAAGAATACAATGAAAATGATAGTTACGAGCGCCTTACCATATGGCAATGGTCCACTGCACCTCGGACACATGGTAGAGCACATTATGACAGATATTTGGGTGCGCGTACAAAGAATGTCTGGTAATGAATGCTTTAGTATGTGCGGCGATGACGCCCATGGCACACCTATCATGCTCAAAGCACAACAGCTTGGCATAAGTCCTGAAGAGCTAACCTCCCAAGTCAAAAAAAGTCACGAACAGGATTTAGCTAGGTACGCAATTAACTATGACGTTTATCACACTACCAATTCAGTGGAAAATCAAGAACTAGTCACAAGTATTTATACAAAACTGCTTGATAATAATGATATTATTACACAAACCATCTCGCAAGCATATGATGCAACTGCACAAATGTTCTTGCCAGACCGCTATATCCAAGGCACTTGTCCTAAATGTCACGCGCAAGCACAATACGGTGACAGCTGCGAGCAATGTGGGGCAACTTACAGTTCAGCTGAGCTTCTTGACGCAACATCAACTGTTTCTGGCAGCAAGCCTGAATACCGCGATACTTTGCATTATTTTTTTAATTTACCCCGCTATCATGAATTTTTACAAAACTGGGTGCAAGAGGGACATATTCCTGTTGAAATGTCACACAAACTCCAAGAATGGTTTGATGCTGGCCTTAAGCCGTGGGATATCTCTCGCGACGCTCCATATTTTGGTTTTTTAATCCCCAATACTGAGAATAAATATTTTTACGTCTGGCTAGATGCGCCAATTGGCTACATGGCTGCCTGTCAAAAATTTTGCCAAGAACATAACCATGATTTTAACGAATTTTGGCAAGCAGATAGTGATGTGGCTTTGTATCACAATGTAGGTAAAGATATCATGTATTTTCACTGCTTGTTTTGGCCGGCATTGTTAAAAAGCTCGCAATATCGTTTACCAAATGCAATTTTCACCCACGGCTTTTTGACTATTAACGGGCAAAAAATGTCAAAGTCGCGAGGCACATTTATTCAAGCCAAGCAATTTGCTAAGCATTTCCCTACGGATACTCTCCGTTATTATTTTGCAGCAAAAATGAATGGTGGCTTAGAAGACCTTGATTTATCTGGCGAAGACTACATTCAACGTGTTAATGCCGATTTGATCGGCAAATTGGTTAATATTGCCAGCAGGAGCGCAAGCTTTATTCACAAATACTTTGATGGCCAATTAGCTGGCTCCTTAGCCGATGAAGCAATGTTTGCAAGCTGGTTAGCAGAGCAGTCGGCAATTGTGAGTGCATATCAGCAGCGAGACAATGCTCGTGCTATGCGCAGCATTATGGCATTGGCGGATAAAATCAACCAATACTTCGACGGACAAAAGCCGTGGCTTCTTGCCAAAGATGAGCAGCAGCGTCAGGCAGTGCAGTTGATTTGTACTATGGCACTCAATGGCTTTAGGCTGTTGATGCAGTTGTTAACGCCTGTGCTGCCCAATATCTGTCAAAAAGCCCAAGAGTTCTTTTTGGAAGCTCATTGGCATTGGCAGGATTTTTCGCCACTGCTTGGCACTAAAGTGGCTCCATACCAAGCGTTATTAACACGCCTGCACATAGAACAATGGACGCAGATGTTGGCTGACACCGAGGAATAATCATGAGTATGGTGCATGAAGTTGAAAAGCTGCTCCCGCAAACACAATGCCAGGCCTGCGGTTTTGCCGGCTGCCGACCTTATGCACAAGCGATTGTTACTGGCCAGGCACCAATCAACAGATGTCCGCCTGGTGGAGTAGCTACACTAAAAGCCCTAGCTAATCTGTTAAAAATAGATTGGCGCCACTATGTGCAGGATTTGCAGGAGCGCAAACCGACAACGGCAGTAATTAATGAGCAATCATGTATTGGTTGCACAAAATGCATCCAAGCTTGTCCAGTAGATGCTATTGTCGGTGCGGCCAAACAACTCCATACCATAATTTCCTGGGAATGCACGGGATGTGGGCTATGCGTTGAACCTTGCCCGGTGGACTGCATAGAATTACAGCCCATACCAAGCCCTTCCTATGACAAAGATAAAGCCAAAGACCGCTACGCTAATAAACTCCTTCGCAATGAAAAACAGTTGCGTGAGCAAAAAACCATAGTGCCTAGTGATCCTGCTGCTAAACTTGATTATATCAAAGCAGCTCTGGCGCGCGTAAATAGTAAGCAGCAAACATGAACAAAGCCGCTATCAAAACAGCCTTTACCCGCTGGCAAGAACAAAATCCCACGCCTACTACAGAATTGTTATACGCTAGTAACTACCAGCTGTTAATTGCGGTAATATTGTCGGCTCAAAGCACTGATAAGGCGGTGAACAAAGTGACCGCGCAACTTTTTGACCGAGCACCAACACCAGAAACCATGCTAGAGCTTACACTTGAAAAACTAAAAAATTATATTAAAAGCTTAGGATTGTATGCTCAAAAAGCTCAAGCTATTTTGCAAACTAGTCAAATTCTTGTTAAAGAATATCGGGGGCAAGTGCCTGGCACAAGAAAAGCATTAGAGGCACTACCAGGGGTTGGCAGAAAAACTGCAAATGTCATCTTAAATACTGCCTTTAATATGCCTGTTATTGCTGTAGATACCCACATTTTTAGATTAAGCCACCGTTTAGGCTTCTCTAAAGGGAAAACCCCCGCTGCTGTTGAAGCTGATTTGATGCAAGCTATTCCCAAGCCTTTTTTAAAAAATGCACATCATTGGATGATTTTGCACGGACGCTATATTTGTAAAGCAAAAAATCCTTTGTGCTCGGAATGCGTAATACAGGATTTATGCCCGTTTTATGGTGGTCGAAATGATTAATTGCAAAATTGCTATAAAAAAATATATACCAGAGGCAGGAAGGACCTTTACAGAATTTGCCTGTGATAATTACACAGAATTATCTAGCAAGCTCAGCAAAATAATTAATTTACTTAAAAAGCAAAACTCTCAACAATTATTTTGTATTAAGGTGCATTTGACTGATAACAATGAGCCATGCGACCCTTTAATTAATTTAATGAACCGTAAAAGCAACGTGTTGTTTTACATAGAAATACCAGGCAACCCTGATTTACAAACCACATTGCAAACAATTTATGATAAATCCTTAAAAACCTGGTTTGCATCCCAGGCGCAATTGCCTAAAAATAAAATTAAACTCACAGAGCTTGCAAGTACAGAAGAATATCAAGAGCTGCTTTATCTGCCAAAACAAGAAAACCCGCAAGTGCCTCGTCATAATCTAGCGCAATGGCAGCCAACTATTTTAGTAAATAAAAGCTCTGATTTAGCAGTAGAGCAAGACGCTACCGCTAATACTTTTATGGAAATATGTGGCACTCCACCACATCCATTCGACTTTTGGCCATTTTTATTTTCCAAGATGGGCAAAGAATGGATGATTTTTTTAAGTCAAGAGCTCGGCAAACTTAGTGAAGAGCAACGCACTAATTTAAATACTGTTATGTTCTCACATAACAAGACTAATATTATCGAGTTAGCGCATCCAAATTGTATATTCTATCTTGACATTATTAACAGTTGGCCACCCAATCTGTTTGCAAATTGGTTATATTGGTACAGCTTAGGTGATAGCGATTTATCTTTTATTGAGAGCATTCGCTGCCTGCAAGAATTTTGGGTGCTATGCCAGGATTATAATCCGGAGATTCCAAAAATCTCTAATCAACGCCCTATGAGCTTTGTAACTCGCACCCAACAAATGTCTTGGCTAATTAGTTCTGTAGATGCCAAGTGGAAAAGGACTCAACTGCAATTTATTTTTAACTTGGACTGGTCACAATTTGCAGAGATTAAGCAGCTCAAAGATAATGGAAGTAACTGGATTAGACAAGAAATGCTTGAAACATCGGCAATAGGGAGAGCGCAGCGGTATCTTGCCCAACACTTTGAAAATAGTAATGACTCTTCTCTGGTTAATATTTGTGAATCAATTAGCACACATGATAAACCTGAATTTATTGCCTGGCTCTACTGTTTAAAACCAGCATTAACAAAACAGCATCAAGAAACTCTTATTGCTTGGTATGAAACGCAAGGCATGAAACAGACGCTATTAGTAAAACTTCGGAAGTTGACCAACAACCACCATCTGTCATCAACGACATTAGTTGCAATGTTGGGTAGCGATAATTTTAACAATTTATTGGCGCTGTATCAGCTTTGGATGTCAAAAAATCAATATGGAGCTCATAATCATTGGGTTACTTGGTTAGAATTTCATAACAGGAATGGTGCTAGCATTGCATTCAATGTTGACGAACTAGTTAATTTAAGTTTTCAACAGCTGTACTTTTACTGTGTAGTTGCGCATGAAGCCACTGGCTACGATGAAATTTTAAGCGCATTTGCCAATCTTCCAAGCGACTTACAAAGAAAACTAGTGTATATATTTTTAAGCAGAACTAGCTTTGAAGTCGACAAGGACCTCCTTGCTGAACTGTTAAAGGATGCGGATTTAGGAACGTCTGTTGCAGATACTGTCTGCAGGTACTTTGCGGAGCCAATGAAATTTATGTATTTTCAAAAAGCGACCAAATGGGATGTGGTCGCAGACAGCTTAAAGAAGATGTCTGGGGGAATAATTGAGGTGATAAATTGCTTTTCTGATGACAGTATAAAGATCTCAAGCTATCCTGGCATACATTTCTCATTCAAATCATGCTTAAAAGACGAGCTAGTAGCAGAATTGGAGGGCATAAGAGAAAATATTAAAAAAATTGAAAGCTTAAATTTAAACACTGACTTTCTCAGGCTAAGTGGTTTATTAGCTGAATTAGAAAATAAAATAACCTCCTTATTAGCACGTCCTTTAAAGGGCAACTTATCTGATAGCATTATGGGCTGGAATGGTTTGTTGATTTCACAACTAGATGGTTCATTAAAGGAACATGATAAAACTTTTGCGGATTTGGTACATGTTATGCATGCTAAGTTTGCGACATTGCAGAAGATTGGGATTGAAAAGTATTTTAATAAAGATGCTCTTGCCATATTAGGCCAAACTAAAGAGCATGAATCGATTCTTGCCAACATTATCAATAAATTTTTAATTTCTTCTGTTACTGCGCAGCTAGATGATGGAAATTATCCTGGTTTAATACACTTCATTGGCAAGATTGCACTCAACGAAACATCAATCGAGGATTTCTTCGCCAGGTTTAAGGTAATCGAGCAAGTTAAAAGCACCTGGGGAACTATCAATGATGCTGCAACCTGGCAGGTTTGTGTATCCCATCAACTATTAAATGGGCAACCTTACGCAAACACCCACTGGAAAATTTGCTGTGATTTAATTGCAACGTTAAAAGATAATCCTCATATGCTCTTATGCCTCGATAAAATACTGCAGGCTAAAACCATATTACCAAAAAATTTAACATTTAATGGCGAAATTGACCACGCTCACTGGCAATTTTTGCTTGCGGAAGTAAAACGGATTTGTAATACCGAAAATATTCATGCACCAGTCTTTGATCTTTTACTTACCCCGGCCCTCGAACACTATTTAAAATTTGGCACTAGCTATGATTTCAAGCAATTTGCCAACATATGTCAAAAGGTCCAGATTGATGCGCGACCAAAGATTCTCGACTTAGCAAATCAAACAGATGCAACAATGCTGCTACAAAAAATCCATGAAATTCTAAATGTACCTGATAATGAGCTTTGGGTGAGACTGTTGGAAAAAATTCTTTTAGCTGAAGATCTAAATGATAAGCTGCAAGATATTATGACAATATTTGCTACCCTGGAAAAAAATCAACAGTTCCCATGGTTAGAAATAATTATTAATGATGAAGATTGTACGCTTAATGATTTAATCAGCCTAACGAATAACATCGATAATCTCTCTATTGACTGGCTCTACAGTTACCCATTATATAAAAGCCAGACCTTGCCTGATAGCGCGACAATAATTTCACCAAAAAAGACTTTGATTAAACAAATATCTGGTTATTTCTCTAAACCGACCATTATCCCTGAACCAGCAGCGCCAGTTGTATCCGCAATTCATCAGCAAGCGTGGGCGCTATGGGGACGACCTATCAGGCCTCAGGTCAAGAAATTAAATCACTGGCTCAGCGTTGAAGATACTGCCCTATCTTTGCACGAAGAGCTGGCAAAGTTTGATATATGGCCGCACGGGCCGGATGCGCCGAGTATCGAATCTTATGAAAGTAAAAAACACGTGGAATTTGTACAAGCTCTTGAGTTTCACAATGATTATCCTGATAAAACTGAGTTAGTGAAGAAATTACGGCGTATTTTTGTTGCTATTACGGCGAATTCTTTAAAAAGCATTAGCGAACTATTGAGCCACTACCACCAAATAAAAAACGCTAATCATGCTGATGAGCTATTAATTGCGGTAATTGCCACGCTTTATTTCAAGGCATTAAAAAAGCAAGTATACCCGGTGCAAATTCTTTGTTTACTTGTGAGACTACATTACGAACAACAACCTGTTATATTTGAAGTGGATACTGGTGAAGGTAAAAGCATAATCAATGCCTTGCTAGCTGTATTAAAATATAATCGCCGCGAAAAAAATGCTGTAATAATTAAAACGGCGAATGAGGAACTAGTCTTTCAGGATTTTTTTCAAAAAAAACACCGTGAATTCTTCCAACTACTTGCTTGTCCTTGTAAAATTTTACAAAGCATTCAGGATGTTGAAAGCATTAAGGATGGCGGGATATTCTATGTATCACAACTTAACTTTCAAATTCTTAGCGCCACTAGCATAGCCCTTCAAAGTTGTAAATTTGATATGATTGTTGACGAGGTTGATGAAATATTAGACATCACCAAGCCAATTGCAATAGTTGCCCCTATTGAAGAAATGCAGCCTCTAACATGGATTTATGATGACATAAATAATTTCGTCGACAATAACTCGCATGAGCATTCTCCAGAATTAACAACGCTAGAGTGGCTAAGAAATGCTTATGAATATATTGTGCGCGAACGGAAGGATGACGTGGCTAAGTTACAGCAGCTCCGCAAGATAGATTTTCGCGCTCCATACTGGAGAGATTTACTTTGTGGTAGCATTTTATCAAAAAAATACCTTCGCCGAGAAAATCAGACATTTATTTTACAAAAAAACCTTACTGAAAACAATGTTGTTTATAAGATAGTGCCCTACGTCAACAAAAAACCATTGTTTGAATTTCATTTTGGCCTCAATGGTTTAACGCAATGTCTGGCTACAAGGTTAGAGCGCAACACTGGCAACAAGTTTGATATCCCGCCAATAGCGCAAAAAACCGACTTCATTAATTCATTTGATCATCAACAAGTTCAGATTTTTACTGGTTTAAGCGGCTCAAATGGCAAAATATTGGAGCTCAATGAATTAATTAAAATCTTTAAAGCGCAATCAGTTCGTATTGGCCGCAACCAACCGAAAAAGCTAGAAACATTGCCATCTACCTTAGTGCATAGCAAACACGCCCATATCCAAAAAATAAAAAACTACGTAACTACGCTCGAACAACCACTTCTAATTTTTTGTGAAGATATTACCTTTGCGAGAGGTTTGTATGAAGAATTAAAAAACCTACCGGCTAAAAAATGTTTTTTAATCACTGGGCAAGAAGCCAAGAAAGAACGTGAAGACTGGCTATACAACCAGAATTCACAAACTCATGCCGGGCAAAATAACTGTATTACGATTGGTACATCTATTTTAGGACGGGGAATAGACATTACTCCACGGCATCCTAAGGGATTATTAGCCATAAAGACTTATCTTGAAGAAAATGAGCGGGTTGAAACACAGCAAAATGGTCGACCTGCTCGAGCTGGAGCCGCTGGCGCCATTACATCTATAATCCACATCAATGATTCAAAAATTGTTGCACAAAGTCTACCTTCTCATCAATACCAACGGCAAAAAAGTAAAATTCAAGCTGGAATGACCGAAAGAAAAATCGAACAATTGCGGTTATGGTGCTGGCAAAAATTAACTGAAAGACTTCCGGATGAAAAATATAAAGCTTATCTAACTCCAATTTTTATCAATGAATGGCAAAAATTTGCGCCGACCTGGAATAGTGAAGATAATCTGCACATTGATTTTATAATTAATGTGCTAAGTGAGTTGGAAATTATTTTATCAGTGCATAATGTATCGGATATTAAATTTCGTGATGCTGAACTTAGAACCCAGTTAGAGTTATCCAATCACTGGATGCAAGCTACAAATCCAGTTTTAAAGCAGCACAAGAACAAAAAACCTTTAGTCCAAAAAACTAGTGTGCAAAATTTTATAGATAACAATCTCTGTACCAAAATTAAAGACTTATCACCACCAACCGTCCCATCATTTTGGCTTCGCTGGATTAACCTCAGCGCCTTTGCAATTGCAGAGCGTTTGCGCCAAGATTGGGAGATCTTTAGTGAAAATCCCAATAAAGAGAATTTTCAAATTTTTTATGAAAATCTTCTCAGCAGTAAAAATCTCTACGAACTACAAAAAGAGCATTCTTGGTTTAGACTGGATTATTACTTTGAAGAACTTAATATTTTGGTCGACTGGGGAAAATTCACAAAATCTATTGACACCTTCATTAAAATAGAACCTTCCCCACCTAGGAATGGTGGTCAAGCGCCAGCTGCTAACACAAATAGCTCTTATTTTACAGCTTTTATGCAAATAATTTGCTGGCCTATTAAATTATTGATGTTCTGGTTCCGTCCCGAAGCCAGAGAAATATATACTGAATACCACTCTGCAGATAATTACACAGCAAAAAATGAGACTTTACAAAAAATTTTGATATTTAATTCACGAATTGCTAATTTATCTTTTTGGCGCCTAGATAAATACTACTGGCTTAACTTTTTCAAAGAAGAGCTGGCACATCTCTCCAGCCATTTAGAAAGTTCCAAAAGTAATAATTTTACCAATTGGCTTAGCGAGCGTGAGGGCTTCGCTGCTTTTCGCTTAAAATGCCTGGGGCACTTTTTGTGGCAAGAACAATTAATTATTCAACAGCAATCATACCTAAGCTTACCGGGTCAAGAAGACAGCATACTCAGTCGTCTTGAAGAGCAATATAACGAAAATAATCCTGAATTTACCACATATAAAATCTATGAGATAGGTAGATTTTTTAAAACTGAATTACAACAAAGATACATTGCCAATATCCCCAATCAAATGCAGCGTGATAATTGCAAGATTACCAACCATTCGATGTTTTACGAACTCGCTAAAGAAGCAATTAAACAGCATATCCAATCTGAAAGCCCCGAAGAGGTTAAACATAATGCTGGCATCCGAATTAAAGCACTGAAAAGAGAGTTAGATAATGCTGAAAATAATCGAGAGTTTTTGTCTATAATGCTAGAATGTCCGGCTATTTGAATAATAGGCTATCACCATGTTATATTAGCATAATCCTCCGCCGGCGCCATCCAGCGGCTCCTTAAATGGTCAGCATGGCCTAATCTTGACGCTATTGTTCTTTTAGGCTATAATTTAAAATTGGAAAACATTTATGGAGTTATTATGATAATTTTAGAAGATAAACAAAAAGTTGCACTACTAAATGATTTAGCAAAAATATTGGAAACTCTAAAAAACGAATCAAATCCTATTGAAGCGGAAGCTTTAATTGCAAGGCTATCACCGCTCTTAAAAAAACCAAATGCAGAAGAACCAAATACAGAACATGCAAGCGAAAATAGTACTGAAACTGATCCGCAAGTAAATACCTCTTGTTGTTTTGGTTTTAGTAAATGGAGATAATTGCAATGAGCGAGGGGATATTTTAAATGGTTATAACAAGGCTAGGAGGGCATGTAATTAGATCAAAGAGGACTTCCAAGAATTTTGGTCAATAAAAGACAAATTATGGGCTGATATGGCTATAGGATCAGAGCTGAAGCCTATGCAAAAAGTTGATAAAATGTTACGCAGTCATAAAGAGCCTATTTTGGACCTGTGGAAGACCTAAAGAACAAAGCAAAACTCACTATCAAAAAAGAATATGGCTTTAAAACGCTGGAATGCTTGCAGATAGCACTCTATCACCAACTTGGAAAACTTGAGGAGCCACCAAGCAACCACAGATTTTGCTGAAGAACCATTTTTTAATCAACAATCGTCGAACATTCATGAAGTAAAACAGAAATTACAGAAGAAACGTAGCTCTATATCCCGTAGCCAAAATGGAAAGGTCAGTTGGATAAAGTACAATCGTATCCTCAAAATCTTCCTGCCATACACGGCAATGAAGAAGTTAATGGCGTTGTGAGTTCAAAACTGAAGAGCCCGGTGCTGGGAAATTGGCACGCCGGGTTCTGTGGGGTGGGGGCTGCCATTGTGCGGCTCTCATACCCGACAAAAAAATTAACCCGATAGGTTAATTTTAATTTGTAATGTTCTAGCCTTCTTATTATACTTGTGCTGCTTCTCATAAAAATAATAATACGTGGCTCTCGGACATTACAGGTTATGCATATTTATTTAGACGAATCAGGTGACTTAGGTTTTGAATTTGGTGAAAAAAATCCTTCAAGCCATTTCATTATTACATTACTGGTTTGTGATAATCAGGACTCTGCTAAGGCCATTAAAAAAGCAGTGGAAAAAACAATCAAAAACAAAATGAATGCTAAGGCGCATAAGTCTCATGAGTTAAAAGGAACTCGCTCTAACATTAGTATTAAAACGTATTTTTTTAATAATGCCGTTAAAAAAAATGCTTGGAAAATCTATAGCATTGTTTTGGATAAAAAGGTTTTATTGAATAAGTTAACAGCACCTATTGATAAGCACCGGATTTATAATGTTCTGGCTAATCACTTGTTAAAGCAGGTGGATTTTTCAATTGCATCAACTATTAATCTGTTTATCGATCGCAGTAAAGATCGTGATGGTGTTAATGAGTTTGATGATATGTTGCGAGTCACGATGGATACCATATTACCGCTTAACGTGCCTTTTAACATTAGTCATATTCGATCACATGAAAGTTATGGCATTCAGGCAGTGGATTTGTTTTGTTGGGGAATTTATAGAAAGTATGTTCATCAAGATGAAGAGTGGTATAAAGTTTTTCAAGGTAAGATTGTTTATGAACAGAGATTTTTGGCATAAAAAAAGACGGCCCCTATAGAAGCGTCTTTCCTGCGGGTTAAGCCCAGTCGATGAAAGGACCCCGCGGGCGCACTATAGGCCTTACCCGTCAGTGTAATTATAGCAATGTTTTAGCTTTGAGATCAAATTTAGATTGTTTCAAATTAAACCATGATTAAAATAGAAGTTCTTTTTGATGAGGCAAAATAAAGATTCATATAAGCCAGGGTACGATTTCACCGCCTGGAGAAACGCTTATAGAGCTGCTTGAGGAAAGTCACTTGTTACAAACGGATCTTGCCAAACGAATAGGTCGACCAATCAAAACCATTAATGAAATCATCAAAGGAAAGGCTGCGATCACTGCAGAAACTGCCATTCAGCTTGAAAGAGCTCTGGGGGTACCTGCTGAATTCTGGAATCAACGTGAAGCTAATTATCGCGCTTATCTTGCCAGTAAAAAAGAATTAGACTGTTTGGTTGCACAAAAAGATTGGCTCGAACAGTTTCCAATTAAAGAAATGATCGAGCGAGGATGGTTGCAATGCACCAATGACGTTGCGGATCAAATGATTAGCCTTTTAAATTTTTTCCGCGTAGCTACCCCCGAACAATGGGCAGATGGATGGCCAGGACATAAACTTGCGTTTAGAAAGGCAAAAAATATAACAAATAATATTGGTGCGATTAGTATAGTGCACCCATTTGTCTAGACAAATGGGTGCACTATACGGGGTAGTTGAAAACGACGTGCTGAAAGTTTGGAGATATCGATTGTAATCCACCTAAACTGGTTGCAATGCGAGCCATTATATTTGTTGTACTGGTTTCAGATAATGCTTGAGAGATGTTTAGCTCTTTTTTTATAGCTTTATGAAGACGTCCTGCTCCAATAGCTTTGCTAATGGTATTTTTTTTAATTATAAATTTCTCTGATATTTCAGTGAGTGACATATAATACAGCTGCACCACGGGTTTTTTTAGGTGCATAAAATCCATCGACACCCTGGGTTCGGTAAGTTTTTACGGCCCGTTTTACGCTAACAAGCGTTATCCCAAAAGCTTTCGCAATTTCAGACTGAATAGCATTACCATTGATATAAAACTGACTAATGATCATCTTAAATGAGATCGTCATGTGAAAAAACCGGCATACTCCCATTGAAATAAACAATCTTCCCAGCATCTTTTTTAAAAGCAAGCTCTGCGGTAATATGCACGCTATCAGCAGGAAAAATAGGCAATTGAATTTGAGGCATTTATTCTCTCTAAAAATAAGATTTATTATACTTACAACGGGTGCATTTTAAAATCCATTGTTCTAAAAAATTAAATAGCCATATTTATGGTTAGGGATCAGGTTGTCTGAATCTACTTTTCATGACTCATCCACCCTTGCTGCAATAAGTTGATAGCCAGAACTACCCATTGTTAAACATCGCGCGACCCGTGTAATGGTAGTCACACTGACCCCAGTTTCCTGATGAATGGTTCGATATGGCACGCCTTTTTGCAACAAAGGCACCACTTGCCAACGGTCGGCCATCGATTCAAGTTCTGCGGGCGTACATAAGTCAGTCATAAAAGCCTTGGCTTCTTCGGGACTATTAAGCAAGCTGATAGCTGTCATTAATTGACCAAATGCTTCGTTTTTAATTGCTTGTTGTGTTTTCATAATAATGTAATAATGTAATAATGTAATAATGTATTAATGTATTAATGTATTACTACATTGTAACAATGGCGATCTACATTGTCAATCACAAAAAGAAAATATGGATTTTTCAAAAAATACCAAGCCGCGACTTAAAATGTTTTGTGCGGCAACGCTATTGGCATTGGCCGCAAAAAACATTCAAGACAACGAAATTCTTCCTGTTTGGCTTGTATGAGGACGTCAAGGAATAGATTTTTGCGCCATAACCGCTTTAAAGGCACAAGTACGATAGCTAGGGTTTACCATAATATTCATATTTTGAGTCAAATCAAAGGTCCCTGGACAATCACCATATGGGCCTCCTGCGTAGGTTGACCAATGCACACTAAGAGCGCTCTTGCCTTCAATAACTGCGGCCGATGGCGTGCTGATTGAGCTATAAACCTTATTAGAATTTGGCGCAAGATAGTCAGAGGTAAATGTATTGCCGTCTGCATCATTAATAGTCATAATGATGCCTAAACCTGTAGCTAAATCAGTATTAGATGTTTGTAAAGTGTAGTTATCCATCACTGGTTTTGGCGGAGGAGGCGTATCACATTGATTATTTAGCACACAGTCTTTTAAACCATAAGCATAGGTGCCGGGAATGTGCTGCGGATCACCGTAATCAGCAGCATCATAATCGACATTTAATGACCATCCCATTATCCCTGCATATTGAGAATCTTGATTGATTTTATTCAGCTCCGGTAACATTTTAGCAGTAACATCTTGAGTATTGTATGTTTCACCACTACTAGGGTGGTAAATGCTCATTGCTCCTGCCGCAACTGCTGCGGTCGGTTGCCCAATAACAATTTTAGTTTGAGCGGGAACTTGAGCTTTAATGATGGGGTAAATCGTTGATATATAACTTATAGTATTTTGTGGTGGCGTATTATATTCCTGTAAAAATAGATAATTGAATAAGCCCTCTTGGATTGCGGATTGATAATCTTGATTATTACCTGTTGTCACCAGCTGACCATTATTAATTTGTGGAGCTGCCGTTAATAACACATTTGCATCCAAATAACGTATGTTTTGGAGCAAATCAACTAATAATGCTGGGTCGGTTTTAACTTCAATATCAAAATCAATGCCATCTAATTGATTGACACTAATGAAACTTATAATATTACTCGCTAATTCGTTAATTTGCGTAATGCTTAAATTGCCTGGATTAAAAGTATTGCTTTGCCCGCCTACTGATATTAAAACTTTCATGCCATTGGCTTTGGCGGCACTGAGTTGTGTTTTAAAAACCGTAGCTGATGAAGAGTCATAAAAATCAATACTTGTACCAATAATTTTGGCAAACCCAAAAATTACCATATTGTATCCATCCTCGCGAGCTTGATTCATGTTAATTTTTAATGCTGAACCAGTTGCGGTGGTATCTAAGTAACCTGCGATAAGATTATCAGCATGCGCAGATAGAGTTACTAGTAACACGCTCGCGGAGAATATTAGTTTTTTAATCATGGTATTAACTTTTGTAATTGATAAGATTTTACAGTCTAACATGAAATAAAAGCTGATGGGGCAAAGTTGCTAGAAAAAAATTACGGACAGGAAGCTCCATCAATTTCATAGTTCAGGATTCTGCTCTTTAACTTTTTTCTTCCAGCCTAAAATGCTGCGCTGTTTGGTCGATGCGAGCGTCAATGCATTGGCTGGTGCATCTGATCTTAGCGTTGTGCCGGCGGCAATGAATGCTCCTTCACCAACAACTACTGGCGCCACTAGCTGCGTTCCAGAACCAATAAATGCATTATTTTTGATAACGGTTGGATATTTATTTGCGCCATCATAATTACAAGTTATTGTCCCACAGCCAATATTAACTTGCCTGCCTATTTTAGCATCACCTATATAACTCAAATGCATAGCCTTGCTAGACTCATCAAGATAAGAGTTTTTTATTTCCACAAAGTTGCCAATTTTACAATTGGCTTCCAGTTTTGTCCCTGGTCGTAATCTGGCAAAAGGGCCAATCTCACAATTGTTACCTATAATAGAGCCATCAAGATGGGAGTTAGGTTTAATTTTAACACCATTGCCAATTATAGTGTTTTTTAGATAGCAATTGGCTCCTATCTCCACTCCGGTACCAATCACCACCTCACCCTCAATGATAACATTAACATCTATAGTAACATCAGATGCACAATTAATTTGACCGCGCACGTCCAAACGGCGCACGTCCATAATTTGCACTCCTTGGGCAAGTAGCTCTTTAGCAATAAAGACTTGCCATTTGCGCTCTAATTGCTGCAACTCTAATAAAGTATTAACTCCCTGAGTTTCAAACAAATACTTAGGTTCAATGCTGGCAATATTTTTAGCTTCTTGCGCTGCAAATTCAATAATTTTTGTAAGATAATATTCACCGGAGGCATTATTTGTTGATAGTTGTGGCAACCATTTTTTTAAATCTGCCGCGGCAACACAGCAAATGCCGGTATAAATTTCTGGAAGTAACTTTTGCTCAATTGAGGCATCTTTTTCCTCAATTATTGCGGTAATTTGTTGCCGCTCATTACGCGCAATACGACCCAGACCAAAAGTATTCTTGGGCCTGGCAACTAACAACGTTAAAGAAGCCATCTGTCTTGTCATTTGCTCTAAAGTGGTTAACTGCACTAAAGGAACATCCCCAGATAAAATTAAAATTTGTGCATCATCAGGAATTAGTGGCATGACTTGCATGACCGCATGACCGGTGCCTAACTGCTGTTCTTGTATCACCCATTTTACTGGTAAATTGGGATGCGCCATGCGGATTTTATCCGCTTCATGCCCAATAACAACATGCACGTCAACCGCGCCAAGTTTTAACGCTGTCTCAGTTACATGTGCCAGCAGGGTTTGTCCTGCAAGCGTGTGCATTACTTTAGGTTTATGAGTTTTCATCCTGGTGCCACGACCGGCAGCCAGGATGATTACGTGTAGATTTTTTGCAACTGACATACTTCACCATATCATTTATTATTTATCCAGAGTTTTATGCGGCAAACTTTCATGTCGGCCTGCTGGAGTAATGATATAGTAATTTAATTTGCGTTGTAACTCTTTAATACGACTTGAACCTGCATAAGTTAATCCAGAGCGCAACCCACCAACTATATCAGCAATAATTTCATCAGCAATTTCACGATATTGGACCTCAGTCTGCACGCCTTCGGAAGTTTTCCATTCATGCATTTGGCCAATAAAAGCTTCTTGCGCCTCTTTAGAAGCCATGCCTCGATAAGCCTTGACTTTGTCACCATTATCTTTAGTAATAATTTCGCCAGGAGTCGGCTCTGTGCCTGCCAACATACCACCTATCATGACAAAATCTGCCCCAAAGGCTAATGCTTTCACAATATCGCCCGCGGTTCTTATGCCACCATCAGCAACTATTGAGCGATCGGTGCGAGCACAATCTTGAATACAGGTGAGCATCGGCACGCCAAAACCAGTTTTGATGCGCGTTGAGCATACCGAACCACCGCCAATACCAGCTTTAATTATATCGGCACCACAAGAAGCTAAATAATCGGCGCCAGCGTAAGTCGCAACATTACCTGCCATCAAACATTGATCAGGAATTAATTTTCTCAGCGCTTTTAAAGTTTTACCAACATATTTTGCATGCGCATGCGCCACATCAATAACGAAAAATTGTGCGCCAGCATCTCGAAGCGCTTCAGCGCGCTCTAGTTCAGCGCTCGAGCAACCAATAGATACAAATACTTGCCCAGTACATGCTTTGAACTCTTTGACGTTATCATCAATACTCATAAAACGATGTAGGGCGCCAATAGCACCTTTACTTGCCATGAAATTGGCCATTCTACTGCCGGTAATAGTATCCATGTTGGCCGATATTATTGGCAAATTCAAGGATAGTTTCCCTAAGCGGTCACTACTTGATATATCTACTACCCGTCTAGATTCATGATGATTGTAAGCTGGAACCAATAATACATCATCATAGGTAATTGCTGTTGTTGTCATATGTTAACCTCATAAATTTTCTGCTGCATATTGCGCAAGTCTTGAGCGCTCTCCTCGCGAAAGGGTAATATGGGCGCTATGTTCCCATTCCCGCATACGATGTACAGCAAAAGTTAAACCAGAGTTTGTCTCCGATAAATACGGGGTATCAATTTGCTTAATATCCCCCAAACAAATAATCTTACTGCCTGGTCCGGCCCGAGTAATCAACGTTTTGATTTGCTTTGAAGTCAAATTTTGTGCTTCATCAATAATTATAAAGCGTTTTTGGAACGTTCTTCCGCGCATAAAATTCAAAGAGCGAATTTTTATTTTATTACTCAACAAATCTTCCGTTGCTACCCGACCAAATGAACCTCCGTCTTGCTTAGCGTGCAAAACTTCTAAATTATCCATCAATGCGCCCATCCATGGCGTCATTTTTTCTTCCTCAGTTCCTGGCAAGAAACCAATATCCTCCCCAACTGGGATAGTTACTCTTGTCATAATTATTTCATTATAAATATTATGATCAAATACTTGTGTTAGACCCGCAGCAATTGTTAATAAAGTTTTGCCTGTTCCTGCTGGGCCTTGCAAGGTGACAAAATCAATGTCTGGGTCTAACAATAAATTCAAGGCAAAATTTTGTTCATGATTTCTGGCAGTAATTCCCCACACGGCATTTTTATCTATAAAATAATCTTTGGCAAGCTTAAGTAATGCTGTTTGTGGTTTTACTTCTTTCACAATCGCCTTAAACAGACCATCTTCGCTCAGTAAAACGTCGTTAGGCTGCCAGTGCTGCACAACTTCACCAGTGAGTTTGTAAAAAATTTGATTCTGCACTTGCCATGCTTCAATATTTTCACTGTTTAAGTCCCAAAAATCATTAGGAAGAGTGTGCATGCCGCTATGCAAAAGACTGACATCATCCAAAACTTTGTCATTATAATAGTCTTCTGCTAAAATACCAAGGATTGTTGCTTTAATTCTTAAATTAATATCTTTCGAAACAATAATAATTTCGCGATTTTGATATTTCTTCTTAAGACTAAGGGCAATCCCAAGAATATGATTATCAGCTTTTTGACCAGGCAGAGTTCCGGGAGGAGTGTCATCTAATAAGTCAGTTTGCAAAAACAAATGACCCAAAGCAAGTTGTTTTTTACCATTAAATATTTGTGAATTAAGCGGAATGCCATACTTAATCTCTTCAGGTTTATAACAACTTAGGATATCATCTAACATGCGGTTGGTTTGCCTAACATTTCGAGACACTTCAGACAAACCTGTTTTATGTTTATCTAATTCCTCTAATACAACCATGGGGATAAAGATGTCATGCTCATGAAATCGATAAATAGCATTTGGATCATGCATTAGAATATTGGTGTCTAAAACGAATAATTTTGTATTTGCTGTCATGTTAAATGGTCCTTTCGAAAGTCCAACTTCATTTTGTGCATGCAGCCGTACTTAGTCAATAGTTAAATTACATTTAAAGGTAAAATGCCATTATGACCAAACCAAAAAAAACCTCCAGCGGAGAAATTATCTTTAACAAAAAGGCTCGTTTTGAGTATGTTATTGAAAAAGAATGGGAAGTAGGACTATCTTTAGAGGGATGGGAAGTAAAAAGTCTGCGCGCGGGTAAGATACAGTTGGTTGACAGCTATGTACTGCTAAAAAGTGGGGCGGCATGGCTTTTTGGCGCACAAATACAACCCCTCCCAACAGCATCGGCACATACGAATCCCGACCCACTGCGCAATAGAAAATTACTAGTTCATGCTGAGGAATTTAAGCAGTGGATTGGCTATGTTGAACGCGATGGCTACACTCTTATTCCACTAAGCTTATACTGGCGAGGTAAGTGGGTAAAAGCCAAGATTGCGTTAGCCAAAGGTAAAAAGACCCATGACCAACGCGCGGCTATTAAAGATAGAGAATGGCAAATAGAGCGCGCCCGTATTATGAAAAAAGAAAACTATTAATCATAGTGTATGTTGGTTTATAATGTGCAATATGAAAAAAATTAGGAGTTAATTATGTGTGGCATTATTGGAGCCATAGCCAAACGTGACATCAGTAGTATTTTATTAGAAGGCTTGAAACGCTTAGAGTATCGCGGCTATGACTCTGCAGGTCTGGTAACTATTAACAGTACCGGGCAAATCCAGCGCTTACGTGCAGAAGGCAAAGTCCAAGCACTAATTAACAAAGCACAGAGCAATCCTATACCAGGCTTTTTAGGCGTAGCCCATACGCGCTGGGCCACTCATGGACGTCCTGCAGAGCACAATGCGCATCCACTACTATCACAGCATGAAATAGCTGTTGTTCATAATGGCATTATTGAAAATCATCAAGAATTAAAACTGTTATTGCATGCACACGGTTATGCTTTCGAGTCAGAAACCGACACCGAAGTTGCGGCGCATTTAATTCACTACCATTACAAAAAAACGCTCTCGCTGTTTAGTGCGGTTCAACTTGCATCACTAGAAATGAAAGGTGCCTTTGCTATCGGCGTTGTACATGTATGTCATCCTGACGAATTAGTTGCCATTCGCAAAGGCAGCCCTCTAGTTATTGGCTACGGAGCAAGTGAACACTTTATCGCCTCTGATCCATTAGCACTCCGTTCTTTTGCACAAAATATTGCTTTTCTTGAAGAAGGCGATATTGTTCAAATGACGGCAAAGGCATGTAACATTTATAATTTAGATGGGAAGATTGTTACTCGCGTTGCCCATCCATTAAACGCTGATTCTATTCTAATTTCCAAAGGAAATTATCGTCATTTTATGTTAAAAGAAATTTTTGAACAGCCGCATGTTTTACAAGAAACGCAACAAAGCAGGACGTATAGCCCAAATATATTATCAGCAAGCTTCGGCGTTGAAATCCATGCTATTTTAAACCAGATTGAAAATATTCATATTGTGGCCTGCGGAACTAGTTATCACGCCGGATTAATTGCTAAATATTGGTTAGAAAATTTTACCAACATCACTGTAAATGTTGAAGTAGCCAGTGAATATCGCTATCGGAAGGTCAATGTCAAAGACCATACTCTTTTTATTACTATTTCTCAATCCGGGGAAACTGCCGATACCTTAGCCGCACTAAGAAAAGCGCAAGAATTAAATTATTTATCAACGCTTGCCATCTGCAATGTCGCAAGTAGTACCTTAGTGCGCGAGTCTAAAAGCACTTTTTTAACCCTAGCCGGAGTCGAGATTGGTGTTGCTTCAACTAAAGCATTTAACACCCAACTTCTCGCATTACTAATGCTAACTGCCGCATTATCACCACCAGAACAAGCGGCAATTATTTGTCAAGAATTACAACAGTTATCTACCATTGCAGAACAAACACTAGCGTTAGACGTTATTATTAAAAACTATGCACAAAAATTTATTCAAAAACAACATGCCTTATTTCTAGGACGAGGAGTACATTATCCAGTGGCACTGGAGGGGGCGTTAAAACTTAAAGAAATCTCTTACATTCATGCAGAAGCATATCCAGCTGGAGAATTAAAACATGGGCCTCTTGCTCTAGTTGATCACAATATGCCGGTCATAGTCTTAGCACCAAAAGATTTTCTCATGGAAAAATTAATTTCTAACGTACAAGAAATTCAAGCTCGAGGTGGACAGATTATCGTTTTTGCTGATTCATCATGGCCTAAAAACGAATTTAGCAGTCAAGTTGAAGTGATCACGGTACCAGAGTGCTCTCCTATAATTGCACCGATTATATATAGTATTCCAATGCAACTATTAGCATACTATGTAGCTGTAGCAAAGGGTACAGATGTTGATCAACCGCGTAACTTGGCAAAATCAGTTACTGTAGAATAGGATTGTTATAAGCAATGGCAAAAGAAGATTTCACTAATAAAATAACCTTAATGGCACAAATTACTGGTTTAACAAAAGAGGCAGCTCATGCCTGTGATGCGGCACTTTCATCCACAGCTCTGCTTCCGTATTTAAAGCTCTATGCTTTGCAAAATGCGCAAGGATTATCATTCCAGCAATGGTATAATGCCTATCAATTCAAACAAGAATACGAGTATTTAACCTCGCTTGCCAACGAGCAAACTGTCCTTGAATTATTCGCAAGCAAAGATAGATTTTATATTCATGCTTCTTTATTAAATAAACAAGCTCCGTTTGACATTAACAATTGGTTGCAATCAGCAGCACAAGAGCTCAACCAGCATGAAACAAAACGATTAGCTCAAGAATTAGCTAGCAATCAAACTTTACATCACGCCATCAAAAATTATATTTATGAACATGGAACATTACAGATGGGCCAATCAACATCCATGACTAGCATAAAAAATCTTGATCCTAGCGTTTTTTTACAAATGTGGCTGGCAAAGAAACATGACAAAACTAAGTTAAACGTTGTCCTAGATCATCCAGAAAAAATTTTTGCACTAATAACCGACTACTTAGATTGTAAACATCCTAACTCTACAGTAATAGATATTGCCATTAACGAGTACCTCCTCCCCAAAATTCATCGTGAACTCTTTGCTATATGCTATGACTTCGCTGTTGAAAAACTTCTACCTATGGTTGAAGTTCAGTGGCGCGAGATTCTCAAACAGCAAGCACTTGGTCATGAACATGTGTTAATCTTTTTTCCACATGGCAAATCGGGAATTATGCTCTTGCTGGTTGATAAAGAAGGACAAGTACTTGATGAATCAACCCTATATCCACATGCGCCTGAGTATAACATCGAACACAGCATCGCTACGATTGCGAAACTACTAACACGTTACCCAATCGCTCATATTGGCTGGTTAGTACAACCTGAGACTAAAAAGGCTATACAAAAAATATTAAATTTGGTTACCACTAGATATCCTGATATTAATTGGCAACTGCACAAAATATCCCAAAGCCTGCGCCCACTGTTCTCTACAGCAGAAAAAAAAGCGCCAACGGTTGAATTAGTGACTAAAGCTGCCAGGTACTTACAAAATCCTTGGCAATTCTGGGTTAATTGTCAACCGCAACAATGGCTAGATCCGCTATTAAGGTCCTTACCTAAACCATACTTAAATACATTATGGCGTAATTTACTGCAAGAACTATTATTAATAGATGAGTCTAACATAACTACCGATTTGCCATTAATGAATGATTTGCAGCCCGACAATCTCGAAAGTTTAAGCATGCAAAAGCATCAGGAACTAATGCACTTGCTTGCAGAAAAACCAGATATTACTCAACAACTATTTAAAGAATATGATACTGAATTGATATCCAGAGCGCACAGATTATTACACCTAAAACTTGAGCGCCACAAACCTATTCACCATTTTAACCAACATTGGCAAGAAAAAATTACTTCCATTCCAGAAGGAACAAGATTTTATGCAACTATTACAAAAATAGTATCCTATGGATGCTTTATTGAACTTGCCGAAAAAATTGAGGGGTTACTACATATTTCTGGCATAAGTAATAACTATATTAAAGATTTAAATCTTATATTTAAACCAGGAGATACTATAGTTATAGAATGGTTAAACTATGATGCCAAACAAAAAAGATTAAGTGTGCGCCTATTTTCTGAGCCGCCCAAGCTAAAAACTTTTTTTGTCACTAAAAAAGCTCCGAAGCCGGTTGAGACCAAACCAGCTATCGGCCCTTCTGCAATGGAATTAGCTTTTGCCAAGTTAAAAAATAAGGACTAATTATGCATCAAATTAAAGGGATTTTAAGCTTGCAAACACTTGCAATGCCAGCTGACACTAATGCGAATGGAGATATCTTTGGCGGTTGGCTTGTTTCACAAATGGATTTGGCCGGTGGCATAATCTCCAAAAAAATCTCTAAGGGTCGAGCGGTAACTGTTGCCATTCAAAATTTAGAATTTATTGCCCCAGTTAAAATAGGTGACTTAGTAAGCTGTTATGTCGAACTAATCAAAAAAGGCACCACCTCTTTACAACTGCAAATTGAAGTTTGGATAGAGAAATTTGACTCTGATACCACTCACAAAGCAGCATCAGGAGTTTTTGTCTACGTAGCAATCGATGAGCATGGCAAGAAACGCGCCATACCTTAAAAGCTTCTTGCACAGCGCACATGGAATTGCTTCACAGGTTCTTCTAAGGAACTATTTCCAAAATTTTCATCAAAAGTATGTGTCCAGACGTTAGTATCGACAACACTTGATGACCAATATTGATTAGACAGCGTAGTTAAAATCCCCGTATCAATCAATGTTGTTCTAACAGACTGTATAAATTCACACATACCATCTAGCGGAGTTAGATCACATATTGCAGGTAGGTACCAACTAGCATCTGTGTCAATTTGCGCACATAAACTTGACGCAACATCTGTTTCAAGACCTTGGATAGAATTATCTAGCGCCCCCCAGATCATGGTTTCTGGCTTACTATCTTGTAAAGCAAGAATCTTACCATGCACGCTACCATCTTGAACTGTATCATCTAAAGCAAAAATATAACCGCCTTTAAAAATTTGTCCATACGTTAGCACGCTTATTTCGACATTAAGAGTATTAGAATTTGCGCCACTTATCGTCATAATGCTAGGGACAACTTCTTCAAGCGGCTTGCCACTTGCAATATCTCCTGGAGTAACCGTCAACTCACATTGGCCGGACACGGCAATAGTTCCGCATTCATCTGGAGATACAGTAGTACCAACTGGTAATTCCGGAGAGATGGTATAATGAACATTATTAATTGGCGCTGTCCCATTATTATAAATGATTATCTTACGAGCGTGCCCAATTAGTGACTCATTGAGTGATGGATTATTTACTGATAGCTCTAGATGGTGTTGGTCCAAAGATAACGCATTGGCTAAGTATTCAAAACCCTGTTTCTTGATAGAAAAAATATCCTTAGCATATAGTCCAACATCTACTTTACCGGCATTAGCTGCTGCTGGTACTTGTAAATTAATCGCCTGCTCGTTATTACTATCTACCGCAACTCTAATACCATCAAAAGTCACTGTATCAACCAATTGCAAATTATAACCAATAATAGTTACTGGAAACTGACCATTGACAGTTCCTGAATTTGGTTGAATTGCGGTAATAACCGGAGCGTTGGTATAACGATAGGCATTTTTAAAGTTTTTAGAAACATTAGTTGTAATTAAATTTACATCAACTTTGCCTTCTACATGAGCAGGAGCTATTACAGTAATATTCTCATTATCTTTTTTGATAATTTTGGCTGTTTTATCGCTAAATTTAACCTCTTTAACATCTGTCAATAAATAACCTTTGATTATTACTTCATTGCCACCTTTGGTAAGTCCGCCAGCTGGTAATAAGGATCTGATTTGCGGTAATTGTTTTTTATGCTCACTTCCAAACGTATAAGTATATCCATTACTTTCTATAGCTGTACCGTAAGGAGTGATAACTTCCACATCGACAGGACCTACAGCACTACCAAAACTTGGGGTATCAACCTGGATAGTAGTTGTACTAGTAACTTGCACCGTTGTACCAGGATATGATGTTGCTCCTTGTACAAAATTTACGGAGGTTGATCCAGCAACAAAATCCGTGCCACTAATAATAATTGTATTAGCAGACCCTCCTGAATTTGGACTAATGCCAGTTATCGTTGGATCATCTCCATACGTAAATCCGCCAGTGCTAATGGCAGTATTATATGGCGTAGTTACTATCACATCAGTCGCACCTGCTGTACCTGCTGGGGTAATTACTGTCACTGCCGTTTTTGAAGTTCCTGTGACTGTCGCACTTGCACCGCCAATGGTCACCGTAGTTGCACCGGCAACAAAGCTGCTACCGTTTATAGTGATAGGTTGTCCTCCTGCAATAGAACCTGTATTGGGCCTAATGCTAGTTATCGTTGGATCATCTCCATACGTAAATCCGCCAGTGCTAATGGCAGTATTATATGGCGTAGTTACTATCACATCAGTCGCACCTGCTGTACCTGCTGGGGTAATTACTGTCACTGCCGTTTTT
>Ga0214917_10000671_pt1 | contig 44511 bp, 43 predicted proteins | sample LL_1208_BB_MetaG_FD_177983 | JGI IMG/M metagenome (GOLD analysis project Ga0214917, IMG submission 177983) | Freshwater microbial communities from Lake Lanier, Atlanta, Georgia, United States - LL_1208_BB | ecosystem: Environmental > Aquatic > Freshwater > Lake | place: USA: Georgia | collected... | reverse complement strand
ACTCAAAGAGTGGGAGAACTTCTATAATTTCCAAAGACCTCACGGGGCTCTTGACGGGCAAACCCCCTATGAGCGATTAAAACAAAAGACGAGCCTTGCGATGTAACCAATCAGTCTGAGATCTACAGGATACCATGTGCCGGTAAGCACACTTTTACCCAAAGAAATCAGTTAGTTAATAAAAAACTGTTTGGGTTACCTAGCACTCTTCCGTAGAGTAAATTCCCAATAAAATCCACTGGTCATTTACCTTCTTGAACTTGCAGAAGTAAGTATTTTGGATCTTTTCATCGAAATAAAAAGTGACTTCGTTTTTAGTAATCACTCGTTTTGCAAATTTTTTGGTCGCACAGGCTTCAACCATACTTTTCAAATCTTGATTTTTCATGGCTTCGTGAAATTGGGCAAGAGTGAGTTGCTGATTTTCAGGACCCGGCGGGTACCTCCTGTCATCAAACGGGATACCATCCAATGCGACGATCCCCTTAAAGCAGTCCTGATTTTTTAATTGGGGAATTAAGCAGTTTGCTAATTTTCTGCGAAGAGATGACACACCCAAATTCTCTAATTGTTTGTCTCTTTGTTGCTCAAGATCGGCTTTATCTTTTTCAACTCGACTTCCCTTCTTAGATAATACTTGAAAGTTCGGACCCACATCCCCCACAAAGTTATTCCCTCGAAACGGAACCTCTACAGTGTTTCCATTAATCGAGGTCACATGAATGACTATTACAGGAAAGTTATATTCACCTCGCTCAGGATAGTGCCCGATTTCAGATGCATTCCAAACTGGTCCCTGAGTATCGCAAATCAGTTGCTCCTGGAAATAGCAAAGTTTTTCCTGCTCAGTTCTTAGTCCCCTTCTATCGAGGATGAGTTTTTTGGGCTTTCCTTTTGGATTTTTATTTTTAAATGTAATTTTTTGGCTGGGTCCACTAATCTGAATCGCTATAAAACTTCCTACACGTTCCCTAAACTCAATTTTTGACTTTTCCTCTTGGTTAACTTTTTCAATGAAGGGATCAAACGGAGTTTCACCCACTAAAAGCTCTTGAGATTTAACTTCCCCCTCACTGTTCACTTGCAAAACAACGGAAACTTGACTCGGAACTAATCTCTCGCGCCATACAGTCTCTGGGCTCAGAAGAGGCTTGGTTGAGCTGTAAACCATTGGAAATTTATCTTTGGCCTCCCCCTGCGGATTGGGATACCCAAAAAACCCCTCTGCATCGCACGTTCCGGCAATCAACAAAGAGCAGGTGCTGGGTTTTTCAAAGAAAGAGCTCTTCTCGACAGGACAGAGGAACGCCTTTTTATTTGCAGTCTGCGAACCTCGGCAAGGGTACTCGCCAGGAAACTTAATAGTAAATGAAACGCTATTATCCACCCACCGAAGCACTGTCACAGGTAGAGTTACTTTTTTGAGTTCAGAGGCGCTTGCTGGCTCGAACCAGAAACCGAAGGACAGGACAAAACTAATTACTAACCATTTACTCGATACGTTTTTCATTCTGATTTTCAAGAATTGAGAACTGCTAAAGCCGATTCGTAATTTGGCTCATCGGCAATTTCACTTACTTGTTCCGAGTATAAGACTTTATTGTTCTCGTCTAAAACCACAACTGCTCTGGAACAAAGTCCTTTTAAAACAGAGTCTGCCATCTCGACTTGGTAAGCCTTTCCAAAATCACTTCTAAAAGTAGAAAGAGTTTCCGCTTGTGAAATTCCCTCAGCGCCACAAAATCTTTTTTGAGCAAAAGGCAAATCGGCAGAGATACATAAAACCACCGTATTTTTTAAAGCGGCAGCTTTTTGATTGAAGGCTCTCACTGAAAGAGCGCAGGTAGGCGTATCAATACTTGGAAAAACATTGAGAACTTTGCGCTTTCCCGCATAATTAAGTAGCGTTACTTCCGAGAGGTCTGCTTTGACCAATTTAAAATCGGGCGCTACTGTCCCCACTTTGGGCAGAACTCCAACTGTATTAAATGGATTTCCTTTTAGAGTGACTCGACTCATTTATTTGCTCCTCATTATAAATTTAAGGACTCTTATTCTAACAGAATATTCGAGGCTCATCATTCATTAAGAACTAAAAGATTGGGTGGCTACAGTACTGGAAGGAACAACGGACAGAATGCCCATGCTCCGCATGTCTGACTAGTGCCCCAGAGTCCTTAAAAAGTTTCGGCAATCCCTTTTGTCCCAGTCCTTTTGCTCTTTCAGAATGGGATGAAGGACAGCGAGGAGCCCAATCTCTTCGTCGGTGACTTTTTTGTAAATTTCAGCTGCTTTTTTAAACACTGGAACATAATTCGGATGACGCTTCACTAATTCCCTGCCGAGTTTCTTGGCTTCACTCGCTTTGGTCACTGCACCTGAAGCTAATAGCGCCTGAGGGAGCAATTCTTCCATTTTTCCAATGTCCTTCGCTTTGCCTAACTGATCAATGGTTTCATTCAGAGCAAACAATCCCTGTTGAGGAAACAGAATGGGAAAACCGACTTTATTTCTAACCACGGGCAACCTGGAATACGGACTTTTTAAAACTGGATGATTTGGATCGCTGTACTCGGCCCACAACTTTCGAGGATCTAATTTAAACAGATCTGGAAAACTTCTTAAGTAGATAGGGACCCACCTGAGATCGCGTCGAAACTCATGGATTCCAGATTCTAATTCCTTCATTTCGTAATCAGTTGCCGCCACTTCTTTAATGAGTTTTCTCAGCTTTTTTAAAACATGCTTGCGATCTGCTTTTTTTCCGTCCCATTCGGTGTCTTCTAAGGCCTCTTGTAGTTTCATCAACGGGGATTGAGACGCTTTTTCTCCAATGAAACGATGCTCTTCTAAAAACCGCTTGAGCTTTTCTCGTTGTTGTTGCTCTCTTCCTTTTAAAAAAGCGATGAGCACTGGGGGAGCTCCCACTTCTTCAGAAAACTGAATGGCTTCTTTGAGATCCGATGTTCTGCCCAGTTCATCTTCAAACGGTTTGATATCCTTTTTAAGAAAGCCCTCTAAAGTCTCGGGGTATTCGTCTTCGTAGACTCTCAATAATGCTTCGAGCTCGAAAAGATCTGTACGATTGGTGTTTCCAAGTAATGCTTCGATAACTGCTTCAGCGTCTTTCTGTTTGAGAGAACGGCGTAAATCACGAAGGGGTCGTTGAAACCGGAGCTCTTGTCGGGATTGGGCAAAGGAGAACCCGCATACACTCAGGATCACCAAAATGAACCAAAACCGCTGCACTTCACTTAGAAAAAGCAAGCTAGGAGCCAGACAGAAACTCAAAATCTGAGGGATTCTCAGGGACTATAGGCCTGCTGGGCCTGTGGAATGGAAGCCAACTGTCTGAGATTTAGACAGCTTCTTTTTTTCTTAATGGCTCAGTGGCAGATGAAAGACTCACCGCCATAGGTTCTTTTAAACTCCGCCCATTCGCCGCCGTTGCGAATCGCGAGCGTGAGTTGATGAAAATACGGCTGGAAACCACCTTGAATGAAATAATAAGTCGTTCCCGTTTTTTCATCGAAAGTTTCTGAAGCAAAACCCTTTACAGTGACGCCTTTATCTAATTCCGCTTTTAAATATTGATTGTGAGTATCTAAGCTCACTTTCAAATGCGCATCTTTCAAACGAGAATGGATTTCACATTCAAACGCTAATTCTCCTGCGTTTCTTGAATCTACTTTTCTCAAAACTCCGGGAAAATCTTTGGCTGTACTCAAAGTAGCCAAAACCGAACAAAAACTGATCACCAAATATTTGAGGTTCATAGGAGGTCTCCGTATGGGGTGGAAAACTAACCGCTGCCCCCCCGAAGGGCAAGCCCCTTCCCTTCACAATTCGGGGGCTTTTAAGCCTTTATTTCTATTAAGAAATTTTGATATTGGGCGGGGGCTGGTCTTCCCGTTGTGCGCCATCCTTTCTAGGGGTGTTTGGGCTATAATGAGAGAAGCCCTTTATGATGACACTTTTTAAAGCCTTTCAGGGCAAGTTTTTGCCCCGCGCTCGCGCTGCGTTACTCGTAGCTGCTACGGTGGGATTTACCCTAGGGCTCACCCGATGCGCCATTCAGGAAGACCAAGGCGCTTATTCATTGAAAGGGGTAGTGGCCGCGGGGCCTGTGAAAAGCGCAACTGTTTCAGTGTATGCCCTCTCTAACTCCGGGAGTTTAGGAAAACTCCTCGCGCAAACGCGTACCGACACTCGCGGTAATTTTTTGATTTCGACTTCGTTGATCCCGCAGCCCATAGAAATCGTAGTGACCAATGGAAATTATTTAGAAGAAGCAGGTGGAGCAAAAGTTGAACTTCAAAGCCAGCAAATGCGTTTACGTTTGGCTAAGTTTGTTTTCGGTCAACAAGTCGGGGTTACTCCGCTCACAGAAATTGCGGCAGCCCGCTCGCAGATTCTCATTGATGAAGTAGGCGCCTCGCTCTCGGATAGCATCACAACGGCCAACATTGCACTGGCGATGGCGTCTGGTTTAACCGATATCACTGTCGCACCAGTGTATCCGACCGATGCCGTCGCAAATGGTCTCAATCTTTCATCGAATCAAGTGAAGTACGCACTCTTTATTTCTGGAATTTCTAAATTTTCACAAGGCGTCTTACCCAATAGCCTTTCTGCCATGACCGGGTTCTCTAGAGATTTTGCACCTGATGGCACTTTCGATGGCAAAGCCAACGGCACACAGGTTTACTTCGGAAGTTCTGCAGAACCGGTCCCTGCAACTGGCTGGACTCCGGGACTGCTGAACGCCATGGTTGCTTACGCAACTTCTTCCGAAGGAATAATTGCCGGATTTGGGGGAGCAAGCCCGCCAACTCCGATTGCGACTCCTTCCGCTTGTACACAAGGGTTGACGTTTTGTTCCCCACTCTGTGTGAATATTCAAAACAATGTCTCTTACTGTGGTGGCTGCAATACGAATTGTTTAAACGACGTCGTAAATGCCACTCCGATGTGCTCCTCGGGCGCTTGCATGATTGTCAGCTGTAATGCCGGTTTCTGGAGTTGCGATGGCGTTCATGCGAATGGCTGTGAGATCAATCTCATGACCAACACCTCGCACTGCGGGCTTTGTAACAATGTTTGTCCAATCCCTGCCAATGCGACTGCTGGTTGCAGTGCCGGCAATTGCGGTATTGGAACTTGCTTTGCTGGATTTGCAAATTGTGATTCCAATCATGTGAATGGTTGCGAAATCAACACCATGACCAACACGAGCCATTGCGGAGCCTGCGGCACCGTTTGTTCCCCTCAAAATGCAGCTGCTGCTACTTGCTCTGCAGGAGCCTGCGGGTACACCACTTGTAATTCAGGCTACGCCAGTTGTGACAGCAACAATGCCAACGGCTGTGAAATCAATACCAATACGAATTTGTCCCATTGTGGATCCTGCGGCAACGTCTGCTCTCCTCAAAACGCTGCGGCCGCTACCTGTACTTCAGGAGCCTGCGGATACTCTGCGTGCAATTCGGGTTTCGCCAGCTGTGATAGCAACAATGCCAACGGGTGCGAAATCAATACAACCAACAATACTTCTCATTGTGGGTCCTGCGGCAATGTCTGCTCCCCTCAAAACGCTGCGGCCGCCACCTGTACTGCCAGCGCGTGCGGATACACCACCTGTAATGCAGGCTTCGCAAGCTGCGACAGCAACAATGTCAACGGGTGCGAAATCAACACAACCAACAATACTTCTCATTGCGGATCGTGCGGCAACGTCTGCTCTCCTCAAAACGCTGCGGCCGCCACCTGTACTGCTGGCGCCTGCGGGTACTCTGCATGTAATTCGGGTTTCGCCAGCTGTGATAGCAACAATGCCAACGGATGCGAAATCAACACAACGAACAACACTTCTCATTGTGGAGCATGCGGCAACGTCTGCTCCCCTCAAAACGCTGCGGCCGCCACCTGTACTGCCAGCGCGTGCGGATACACCACCTGTAATGCGGGCTTCGCAAGCTGCGATAGTAACAATGCAAACGGTTGCGAAATCAACACAACCAACAACACTTCTCATTGCGGAGTATGCGGCAACGTCTGCTCTCCTCAAAACGCTGCGGCCGCCACCTGTACTGCCAGCGCGTGCGGATACACCACCTGTAATGCGGGCTTCGCAAGCTGCGATGGGAACAATGCAAACGGTTGCGAAATCAACACAACTAACAATACTTCTCATTGCGGAGCGTGCGGCACCGTTTGTTCCCCTCAAAACGCAGCCGCAGCTACTTGTACTGCAGGAGCCTGCGGATACTCTGCGTGCAATTCGGGTTTCGCCAGCTGCGATAGCAACAATGCCAATGGCTGTGAAACAAATACCAACACGAGTTTGAGCAATTGCGGTGCGTGCGGCACTGTTTGTTCCCCACAAAACGCGGCTGCCGCCACCTGTACCGCTGGCGCCTGCGGCTACACGACTTGTAATTCAGGATATGCCAGCTGCGATAGCAACAATGCCAATGGCTGTGAAACAAATAAGAATACCGATGTGAATCATTGCGGCGCTTGTGGAAATGCTTGCTCCACCAACCATGCAACACCTTCTTGCACAGCAGGAGTTTGTGGAATTGCATCGTGTGAGGCTGGTTGGGCCGATTGCGATGGTCTGGCATCGAATGGTTGCGAAGTAAATGTTTCAACTTCACTGAGCAATTGCGGCACTTGTGGAAATACTTGTTCACCTCAAAATGCAGCTGCTGCCACTTGTACTGCGGGTGTTTGCGGCTACACCACCTGCAATAGCGGATTCGCAAACTGCGATGGAAATAATGTCAATGGCTGTGAAATTAATCTAAACACCAATTTAAGCAACTGCGGTACGTGCGGCACCATTTGCTCCCCACAAAATGCTGGAGCCGCAACCTGTACCGCCGGCACATGTGGCTACACCACGTGTAATACCGGCTATGCCAACTGCGATAGCAACAATGCCAATGGCTGTGAAACCAACAAAAACACAAACACCAGTCATTGCGGCAGTTGCGGAAATGTGTGCTCACCTCAAAATGCAGCTGCAGCTACTTGTACTGCGGGTGCCTGCGGCTACACCACCTGTAACTCGGGTTACGCCAGTTGCGATAGCAATAACGTCAATGGCTGTGAAACCAACCTCAATACCAGCACTTCAAATTGTGGATCCTGTGGGACCACCTGTTCACCGCAGAATGCTGGCGCAGCAACTTGTTCGTCTGGTGCCTGCGGCTACACCACCTGTAATTCGGGCTTCGCAAGCTGCGATAGCAACAATGCCAATGGCTGTGAAACGAATACAAACACCAGTCTGAGTCATTGTGGCACTTGTGGAAATACCTGTTCGCCTCAAAATGCAGCCGCTGCCACTTGTACTGCGGGTGCCTGCGGCTACACCACCTGTAATGCGGGCTTCGCAAGCTGCGATAGCAACAATGCCAATGGCTGTGAAACCAACAAGAATACCGATGTGAACAATTGCGGCAGTTGCGGAAATGTGTGCTCACCTCAAAATGCTGCTGCAGCTACTTGTACTGCAGGTGCCTGCGGCTACACCACCTGTAACTCGGGTTACGCCAGTTGCGATAGCAATAACGTCAATGGCTGTGAAACCAACACTAACACGAGTCTGAGTCATTGCGGTGCGTGCGGCACTGTGTGCTCCACACCCGCAAATGGCACGGCTAGCTGTTCATCTGGAGTGTGTGGCATTGGTTCTTGTAACTCAGGTTACGGCAATTGCGATGCGAATACCGCCAATGGCTGTGAAACCAACACTAACACGAGTCTGAGTCATTGCGGCGCTTGCGGAATTACATGCTCTGCTCCTCCGAATGCAACTGCTGGATGTTCGGGAGGTGTTTGCGGCATCGGCACGTGTAACTCTGGTTGGGCTGATTGCGATGGCGATCCTTCCAATGGATGCGAAGTCAACTTGAACACAAGTACCACGCATTGTGGCGCTTGCGGAACCACCTGCTCCACACCTGCAAATGGTACGGCTAGCTGTTCAGCCGGAGTGTGTGGCATTGGTTCTTGTAACTCAGGTTACGGCAATTGCGATGCGAATACCGCCAATGGCTGTGAAACCAACACAAACACGAGTTTGAGCAACTGCGGTGCGTGCGGAACCACTTGCTCTACACCTGCAAATGGTACGGCTAGCTGTTCATCTGGAGTGTGTGGCATTGGTTCTTGTAGCTCAGGTTATGGCAATTGTGATGCGAATACCGCTAATGGCTGTGAAACCAACACAAACACGAGTCTGAGTCATTGCGGCGCTTGCGGAATCACGTGCTCTGCTCCTCCAAATGCAACCGCTGGATGTTCAGGAGGTGTTTGCGGCATCGGCACGTGTAACTCCGGTTGGGCTGATTGCGATGGCGATCCTTCCAATGGATGCGAAGTCAACTTGAACACAAGTACCACGCATTGTGGCGCTTGTGGCTTCACTTGCTCGACTCCAAGCAATGGCTCTGCAGTCTGTTCCGGTGGTACTTGTGGATTAGGTGTCTGCGATTCAGGTTATGGGAACTGCGATTCCAACTCCACCAATGGCTGTGAAACCAATACAAACACCAGTGTGAGCAACTGCGGCGCTTGCGGCACTGTGTGCTCCACACCCGCCAATGCCACAGCAGGGTGCTCCAGCGGAACATGTGGAATTGCTTCTTGTAATTCGGGCTTCGGTAACTGCGATGCCAATACTGCTAACGGCTGCGAAACCAATACCATGAATAGCCCGAACAACTGTGGAGCGTGCGGTAATGTATGCTCTCCACAAAATGCTGCAGCTGCCACGTGCACGGCAAGCTCATGCGGCTACACCACCTGTAATGCAGGCTTCGCAAGCTGTGATGGCAACACTGCGAATGGGTGCGAAGTGAATCTTTCCAATAACGTGAACCACTGCGGAACTTGTGGAAACGCTTGTGCCGGCGGACAATTCTGTTCCGGTGGTGTTTGTTTCTGATAGAATCAGCGAATGAAAAAGTTCTTCGCTTCTCTTCTTTTCTTCTCCCATTGCTTTTTGCAAGCTGAATCCTTGGAGCATCGCCACGCAATCGCGGAACGTGATTTCAATCCCAGTTATGCGAAATTAGCCACCGGAGATTTTTCCCAACGAAAAGCTTCTCAAAACCGCACTCGCCACCCTTGGCCCGTGCAGGTGAAATCCATTGGGCACACCATGGCGAGCTATCAGAATTACTCATTTGCTGGAGCTGCTTATTTCCACCATGGCTTGGATATTCGCGCCGATGCCGGGAGCGCGGTTTACGCTTCAGCTGGAGGCAAAGTCATCAATATTGAAAATTACGTCCCTGGAGATCCTGCTTACTGGGAAATTGCTCTCCTCGACGAAGAGGGATTTATTTGGCAATACCACCACGTAGATCGGGAATCTATTCCAGAGACTATTTTTCAGGCCTATAAAAATCAAACTCCGGTATTAGCGGGGACAAAGCTGGGCGAGGTTTTCTTTTGGCCGGTGGTTACATTTGGGGAAAGATTTCATCACATTCACTTGAACATTTTAGGAAAAGACAAAAGCTATTGGAATCCATTTGAGTTCTTAGAGATTTTACCCGATAGCTCGAGCCCGGAAATTAGTCAGTTTCATTTGGTAGCGAACGGAAAACCCGTGCCTGGAACTACGGTTTCTCAATCGGGCTATACGGTTGCGGCTGAAATCAGAGATCTCATTTTGAGTGATGTGTTTATAGTTCCTGCCAACGAGATCCGAATGGCCATTGATGGGGCAAGTCCCTTCACGGTTTGGAAGTTTGATGGCCTTCCTGGCAGTGCAGACCCCGAAAAACACGTAAATCAATTCTATGTTCCGAGTCTTGCTTGCGGAGATTACCGCTGTAGAAGACCCATCATAAACTTAGGCTTCAAACTGAATTCTACCCAAGTATTCCCCGTGACTGTAGGGAGTCACTTCTTGGATCTCACCGTGATCGACTACAATGGAAACACATCCAGTCGACGTTTTACATGGAATGTAAAATGATTCGAATTACGCAGCTTTTTTCACGCTGGGCTTCTTAGCGCTGCCATGCTTTTCCATGAGATGGCTCACAATCTCTTGTGTCCAACCATGAGCTTGCGCAGATTTATAACTGGAAGGTGCGCCTTTGGCCCATTCAGCTTCGGATTTGAACCGGTTGGCAACTTTCCGACAGCGTGCCATGGTCCAACGCATTTTTTGTTCTTTCTTTTCTTGAACTGCTTTTACTTTGGTTTCTTTTTCTGAGTTGCTAGCAGCGTTTTTTTCTTGATTGGCCATAATTCCCTCCACTTTCCTTTTCGGGAAAAAGAAGGAATTTCTTGATTTTTAGTTCAGATCACTTGGTTCCTTCCACCACATCTTTAAAGTCGGGGTAGGCATGACCTCGGATTTTGCCCGTATCTAAACGATGCATGTAGTCAGCGTAGGCCTTCATAGCCTTTTTACCGAAGATCCACATAATGGGAATATTTGCCCAAAGCATCACTCCTGTACCCATAGCGCTGATTGCGTCCAGCTCAATATCAGTTTTAAGCAGCCCGCATGTGGATACTAAAATGAGCGCACAATAAATAATCTTGTAGGGCAACACTCCTTTTGAACCAAACAAAAAGATCACCCCCTGCTCGCCATAATAACTCCAGGAAATCAGCGTAGAGACCGCAAACAACCAACAACAAATTGTTACCAGCCACATCCCAAGTCCTGGAGTGACTCGATCAAAAGCATGACCTGTCAAAGCAGCTCCCACAAAGTCGTTATAGATTTCAGGGCCTTTCAATCGAGGAGGATTTTCAATCGCAGATTCCAATGGCTTCCAAGCCACGTGTAAGGTTTCTCCCACGGGGACTACGACACCATATAAGCGACCTAACCGATTTCCGGTGTTCTCATCTACCGTTGCAGTTTCGGCCACCATAAAAACGGTATTGTTCTCTACCCAGGGTCCAGTGATTCGTGCTGAACTCGAGTCTTTGTTGGGAATTGCTTGCGTGTCAGCAACCCACAACTTGTAGTTTTTTTCTTCGGACTTCAATCTATCCAAAGGCCAAGTCCGTAAATAAGCCTCACCCACTCCTGGGTTGCCATTCAGAAAATCGATGGAAGTCTCATTGCGCGCAACTACCGTTCCCAGCAATGTCCGCTCCTTGTTACCGTCTAAAACCACCAATTGAGTGGCATTCTTCAATTCCGGAGTTCCTTCAAAAGCGGCTTCATGACTTCGATTCCAGGCCCCGCTGAGTAAAATCACCAAAGTGGTGAGCGTGCACACAACCAACGTATCTACAAAAGGCTCTAGGCCCGCGACTACACCTTCTCGCACTGGCTCATCAGTCTTCGCAGCGGCATGGGCAATCGGAGCTGAACCCTGTCCGGATTCAGATGAAAATAACGCTCGCTTCATTCCCCATAGAAAAGCATAGCCCGCACTACCGCCCAAGAAAGCCCCCCCTGCTTCTGCGGGATTGAAAGCGCACGTAAAAATCAGTCGGAGCATTTCAGGAACTTGCCCAAAATTTGCAAAGACCACATAGAGGGATGCTAAAAGATACAATCCGCACATGAAAGGAACCAATCTTCCGGTCACCGAACCAATTCGATGGATTCCGCCAATGATCACCATTCCTGTGACAAGCGTCATAATGATGCCAGATAGAATTTTTGGAATGGTGGGAAAATAGGAATGCGTGATCTCAGCGACGTTCCATGCTTGGAACATATTGCCGCCGGTAATACAAGAAATCAAAAGCGTGACACAAAAAATGCCTCCAATGAAAGAGCCAAATTTTGCCAGGGTTGGATTGATCTCTTTAAGACCATCCCGAACAACCCACATGGCTCCACCATGGGGATTCTTAGGGTCTTTGGTATTTCGGTAAATCATCGCTTGAATGACTTCTGTCATTTTCAAAGCCATCCCGAAAATTCCGACCATCCACATCCAAAACACAGCTCCCGGGCCGCCCAATGCGATGGCTAAGGCAACACCGCCAATATTTCCCAAACCTACAGTGGCAGAGAGTGCGGCCGAGAGGGCTTGGAAGTGATTGATAGCCCCCGGATCGTTTTTACGATCATACTTTCCACGAATAACAGCGACTCCGTGCGTGAGCGCTCTGTACTGTCCAAACTTACTCCAAATCGTGAAGATGATGCCCGTACCCAGAACGATGTACAAAACATAATTATGCCAAAGGACATCGTTCATACTCATAATGACATTCATAAGTGTTTGCATAGTTAATACGGTAGGAGGAAGCTGAGAGGGGGTCAATGATTTTAGTACGGAAACTTTAAAAACCGACAGTGAAGGTGCCTAGCACTTGATGCGCTTTGAGAGGGTCATTGAGAACGTAGGAATAGCTGATCTGAAAACTCTTCAGGAAGCTAGTACCGCTTCCAAATTGGTAACCAAAGCCCGCTTTAGCTACCGGATAAAATTTACGATCACTATTCCCAGTCCAATACTGAAATCCACCGCCAATTTCTCCATACAGCGGGGAATTCATTTTCGGTTTCTCGATGAAGGTGACTGAAAAATCAGCCACTCTCAGCTCATCTCTGGAACCCGCATAGCGCCAAACTACACCTGCGGAGCTTCGGACCATAAATCGATGGCTGAAAATATAGGTGGGAGTCCACGCCAGAGCAGCAGCACTCTTCACTCGCTGAGAGGGATCGAGCATGATGCCCCCACTCAGTTGGAAGATGCCCGTGTGCATCCCCTTACGAACTTCCTCAGCGGGCTTGCGAATTTCATTAGCATGCAGTTGCAAGCAGAGGTTCAAGAATAGAAAAATGGAAAATTGTTTCACTGAAGTTCCTCTATCAGCGGGATTGTTCTCTTTTCGACATTTTTCCCCGAACTCCTTAACGCACTTCGCTGAAGGGAACTGGTCCCAATTCCGAAAGTGATCGTATGAAGTTTCTCCTGGTGCTTTGTAGCATTTTGGCCGCCTCGCCCCTCTTGGCCGCTTATCGTGTTTATCAGTTGAAAGTGCGTTCGTTTGATGAAAGAAGCCGACCTCAAAAAACCGCAGTCGTGCTTTCCAACTTAGATCCTCAGCAATATGAAAATTACCATTCTGGCTATGGACGGATGATCGTAAATTTAGTGGATACTTGGTACTGCCCCGGCGACACCTCTGGAAAAGCCTACTGTAAAAAACCCAAAGTGAAGCAATTACAAAGAGGCCCTGCAGGACTTTTTGCTCCCAAGCGAGAGCTCGATTTTAATCGTCAACCCGTCATCCCCTAATGGGTCATCGTTCCCAACGTTTCTGCATCACGAACCCTACTGAACGCGCTAGAGCTGTATTTTCAGAACTTTTGAAAAGTGTTTGATCTGAAATGAATAAACCCAAAGACAGATCTGGACTGACTAAATACCCTAATTGAAAACTGGGCGTCCAAAGCACAGTGGGAGCGCCCACGCCCTCCATCACTCCTGAAGTTGCTACTGCACTCTCAGAGTTTCTAGCGACAGAAACCCCTAACCTCACAGCTCCGCCTCCAGGGCTCCAACCCAAAGACAACATCTGTTGACTCCCCCATCCTGGAGAAATTTTTAGAATCCCGAGTTCAGTGGTTTTTTCTTTATTAAAAAACCGATGCAATTCCATTAAAAGCGAAACATCCCAACTGCTCCAGGATTTCAAAAAAAAGGCCCCGAGAGAGGCTCCCCAAAAGCCGCGCCCACGAGCATCGATGGCATAGAGCTCTGAGGATTCATAGACCGATCCCCCACTAGGAATCACCCCACCGACAAATAAGAACCCTTTCGGTCTCCAAGGGTGATAATTCCAATCAGGTAAAACTTCATAGGAAGCTGAAACCGTCAGATCTCCAAAGCCGGTGCCACTAGCTTCATTCAATCCTCGTGATCTTTGGCGATGGATCACCGGAACCGTAACACTCAGCTGACTTCGATCTGAAACCAAACTTGCAACATCCATTCGAAAAACCTGAGATTGCTCAGAATCATTTTCAGAACGTGCTTTCAGGCCGCCGCCGACTGGGGCCTCAGCAAGCACCGAGTTCAGAGCGAACGCAGAAGTGACTTGAAACCGGTCATCCCCCGTCAAAAAACTTGGATTGTTTGCGGATCCTCCACAACAGGGGGCGGAGACCGCTCGCATAGAGAGCCCCAGCCCCAAAACCAATATAAGAATGCAGAAACCTTTAATCATTGAGACTGAGTGTGATTTTACTTTTTTCAGTCAGGGATCCTGCTTGCAACTGAACATAAACTTCCCAAGTACCCGGCACGAATTGAATCCCAGTCACTCGATAACGAGTCGAGTTGAGCTTCTGAATAGATGGAACTTTGATAGTTCCACAGCAAGTCATCCGTAAAAAAACACCCACTTGAGCAACGGGCTCTGCGGAAAACTCGAGTTCAAAACTGGATTCCCCATCTGCAGTTGGGCCTTGAGTCCAAAAGATTTGAGCGCACTCCTTCAGCTGAGGAAACTCAAAAGGACAAGTGGTTTGAATAAAGCTCTTGGTTTCTGATTGGGGGTTTTGTCCACAACCTGAGAGCAACACAGCCGTAGAAACCATTAAAAAAAGAAATCTCTTCATTTTTTATTTCACCTCTCCTGATCGTGAAATCACGCAGCCCAGCGTGCGCACATTTTTTTCAGCAGGTTCTTTGCCCGCACGGACTGCAGTGAGTGCATTTCTCAAATAATGTTCCTTTGCTTTTTGAGCATTCCGGGTATCGTCCACTCCGCCCTCAAACCAGCACTGGCCCTGGGGTCCGATGACGTAAGCATGGGGAGTTTTCAAAGCTTTCAGCTCATTGGCAAGTTGTGCTCCCGTATCTCGAATGACGGGAACCGTGAGCTGTGCCGTCTTAAAATAGGCCTTTGCTTCCTCAAGAGGTTCATCTTGATTGGCGTGAACTGCAAGAAAATCAAATTCAGGAAACTCCTGGGACAATTTTTCAATCACAGGTTCATGGCTTCTGGAACAAGGGCAGTTTGCCGAGAGAAATACCACGACCGCTCCTTTTTTACTGAAACCACGTTTCCCAATCCCCACTTCTATCAATTTTCCGGTTCGCAAATCGGTTCCTTGAATCGGGTGCTGAACACAGGACAAACTGAGAGCACTGAAGAGCCAGAAAGCGATCCCTACCTGAAATCTCTGGAACCTCATCGAGATTTCTCCGTCGGTAACTGGAGCTCGTTCCAATGGATCATCCCACCTTCTAAATTCATCGGCTTTAAAAACCCGAGACGTTGGCTGAGTAAGCAAGCTTCGTGCGACCGCACGCCGCTACGACAAATAAAAACCAGTTCGGTTTCTTTATTCTGCTGTTCTAAAAAGCGGACTAAGTCGGGTCCTAATGTGATGAGTTCAGCTCCAGGAATATGTCCCAATTCTCCCGTAAATTCGTCAGGCCTTCGAACATCCACCAGCTTCACTTGCTTCAATAAATGAACCAGTTCCGTCGCAGAAAGGGTGAGGACCCCTTGAATCGTTTTCATAGGCCCCCCACCCTACTCGAAAGGCCTAAAGATTTAAAGTGTTTACCTTATTTGGGACTGGTTGTCCGATGCACTGAAGTGGTGGATGCCTGTTGAGTGGGAAAAACTACAATTTCTTGAATATTTACGTGTTCGGGTCGTTGGATGGCCCAAACGATGGTTTCGGCGATATCGGCAGCAGTGAGTGGTTTCATTCCTTCATAAATGGCATGGGCTTTCTGAGCATCCCCGCCAAACCGAACTAAACTGAATTCGGTTTCAACCATTCCCGGAGAAATTTCAGTCACCCGAATCCCTGTTCCCACAAGATCCAGCCGAAGCGATTCCGTCAGCGCACTCACGGCGCGCTTAGTGGCACAGTAAATATTGCCACGAGGATACACCCAACGCCCAGCTACCGAACCCAAGTTCACAACATGACCCCGCTTACGGTTCACCATGCCGGGCAAAATTTGGTGCGTGATATACAACAAGCCTTTTACATTCACATCCCACATCATTTCCCAATCCGAGGGATTCCCCTCCTGAATGAGTTCGCGGCCGACAGCAAGTCCGGCATTGTTGATCAGCACTTCTACCGCATCTAACTGATTCCGATACCGATTTCCAAAACCTTCCACTGCTTTTCGATCCGAAATATCCAACTCAGCGCTTTCTACTTGAACGCCATTTTCTTTGGTGAGCTTGGATTGCAACTTCTTGAGACGTTCCCCTCGACGAGCTACTAAGAATAGATTTTTTTTGAGCCGAGCCAATTGTTCTGCGCAGGCCTGCCCAATGCCGCTGCTTGCTCCTGTGATGAGGATCATGAAAGTTTTTCCTTCACGCTTCGGACTTTATCTTCCATAGTTTGCGCGCGATCAGTCCGAGTTCCAAACTTCAAAGTAGAGGAAATCCTGGGGGCTCCGAGTGCGTGAATTTCTTCATGACATTTTTTAATGGCTCCAAAAACGGTATCCCACTCCCCTTCAATATTGGTTCCATACGCATGGAGATGCGTTTTTAACCCTGCTCGTTCAAAAATTTTTTGGCAAGCTGCTACATATTTTCCAACAGAGACGCCCACTCCTAGCGGCACTAAACAGAAATCAACAATGACTTGCATGATTCACTTGTGAGATTTTTTTGAAACTTAAAAAAAGGCGGCACCCGGATTCGAACCGGGGAATAAAGGTTTTGCAGACCTCTGCCTTACCACTTGGCTATGCCGCCACGCTTCTCTTTGTATTGCTTTTTCGGTGGGTTTGGCAAGTCACATGGTAGGGATCTGATTGAATTTGTAAAAAATGCGCGCTGCGTAGCTATAAGAAATGCTAAAATAAAGGCGTTTTCCAGAACTCTCATCAAGGACAATTGAATGGCGCAAAAGATGGTCCATCTCAGAGGCGTTGGAGTTCGGTACTCACCGGGAAGATATGCTTTGAGAGATGTTTCTTTTGATCTCTCTCGCGGTGAATTTGCCTACATCACAGGAGCCAATGGTGCCGGAAAAACTACGCTCTTAAAAATCTTGTTCGCCATGGAGCGAGCGAGCGAAGGCAATATTTACGTCAACAGTCGGAATGTGGCTCTGCTTCCTAAGAAGGAAGTGTATCAATACCGCCGTGAAGTCGGATTTGTTTTTCAAGACTTTAAATTACTTCCTGATCTCACCATCTATGACAACGTCGCTCTTCCCCTAGAAGTGCGAAAGATGACTCCTGGAGAAGTGGATCACCGGGTACGTGGAGTGTTATCCCTCGTAGGATTGGGAGATCGGGCCCATGATTATCCTCAGACTCTTTCTGGAGGAGAACAGCAACGCGTGTCCATTGCGCGTTCGATCATAGGCCGTCCCTCGCTGCTTTTAGCCGATGAACCCACGGGCAATCTGGATGCAAACACTGCCAGAGATATCATGTCTCTCTTCCTGGAAATCAATGATATGGGAACCACAGTTCTCATAGCTACCCATGACGAAGGCTTGATGACGGAATTCCCTGCTCGGACCATTCGCTTGCAGAGTGGACGGCTCATCCATGATCGGGGACATGCTTAATCCATGGCCCAATTTCTACGTCCCCTAAAAAAGACTCTCAAAAGTTTCAGAAGAAATCCGCTCATGCATCTCGCAAGCATCGGGACGATTGGCGTTTCCTGCCTAATCTTGGGAACATTTTTATTGTGTTACCGAAACTTTGAAACTATCGCAGAGAAAACCAATCCTCATCTGACTGGCACAGTTTATTTGAAAGAAGGACTCTCTGAACCCCAGTTGGCAAATTTACGTGAAGAACTTCTGAGCTATCCCGCTGTCAAAAAAGTTACTTATAAGCCCAAGGCCAAAGTTGCCAATGAACTCCAAGCATTTCTGGGAGCGAGTCACTCCGAAATTTTACCCGGCAGTGAATTGTTTCCAGACCTCATGGAGTTAGAGTTCAGTCGCGAAGTCCCTGCGCGCGATTTGACACTCCTTAAAAGCCAACTCAATCAAACCCCCCTCATTTCTGAAGTGGATTTTTCAGAGGATTGGCTTTCCCAATACAAGAAAGTGCGTAGTTTCTTGACCATGATTGGTTGGGTACTGATCGTAGCTCTTGTGTTGGGGTGTAGTTTTATCATTGCAAACTTCATGGGAATTCGTCACCAAGCTCGTAAAGAGGAAATGGAAATTGTTCAGCTGATTGGGGCAGAACGCTCCTTTGTGCTGGCTCCTTTCATGTGGGAAGGTTTGGTTGAGGGCATTCTAGGAGCTTTATTCGCCATGGGCTCTCTCATGTTCTGCAAGTGGGGTTTAGGAGATGTTCTAGCTCGGGATTGGAACTCGTTGCTGGGAATCTCCTCCTGGATGTTCCTCTCTTGGGCACAAATCATTCTTTTACTGTTTATCGGAATCACCATGGCGCTTCTGGGGAGCATAGCCGTCTTTTTCCGTACAGCGGGGCACAGTCATTCATGAGAGGCTTTCTCAGTCTGGTCCTTTTTTTCTTTTCGCTCGGTCCCACATTGGCTCTAGAAGAAAATGAATCTCGGGGCGTTCAACAGCGTGCACAGAATTTAAAAACCTTTCTACAAAAAGAAAAAGCAGATTTCGAATCTAGAGAAACCCAACGAAAAACTCTGTTAGAAACCTTGGATGATCTCAATGCAAAACAAAATCAGGTCCGAAATCGACTCCAAGCTTTAAAATCTCATCAACAGGAACTCGAAATGAGTTTAGAGAACCTGGCTTTGGAATATAAGAACCAAAAGCGCTTGGAACAAGCTCAACGGCAACGCTTGTTTCTCATTCTTAAAGTAGTTTATAAGATCCAAAAAGATGGCATGATGCGATTCCTGTTCTTTGGCCAGGATCTCTCCCAGTTGGCTGGGAGAGTGCGTGTGCTTTTCTACACGCTCAGGTCCCATGCACAAATCACTCGTCAATTTCAAGAGCGAGCTCAGAAATTAGCTGATTCTGAGCTCCAGTTACGCAGCTCTAAAGCTAAACTAGCGACATTGAGCGAGGAGTTAAGAGATCAAGAAATGATCCTCACGCAACTACTCAAAAACAAGAAACTGTTGGTCACGCGAATTAACGAAAAACAAAGTGCTTACTTAGCAGCTTCAAAGGAATATCAACGAGTTTCAAACCAGTTGAGTAAACTCTTTAAAGAACTTCCATCCGCAAAAAGAGCAGTTGAGATCCCTGAAAAAATAGATACTGCCCCTAAGAAAAATCTTCCTTTGCCCACCGAAGGAACAGTAGTTCAAAACTTTGGAAAAAGTGTTCACGAAAAGTTCAAAACAGTGACTTACCACAAGGGGATTGAAATCGAGGCGGACTTCAATGCACCCGTCATTTCTATTCTTCCTGGGGCCGTAGAGTTTGCGGGCTGGCTCCGAGGCTTAGGGAATGTGATGATCTTGCATCATGGACAAGGACTCTACACTTTGAGCGCGCATTTATTTAAGTTCAATAAGCAAGTGGGCGAAGCCGTGGAACAAAATGAAGTGATTGGCTTTGTTGGAGATACAGGAAACCGTGAAAAGCCCAGTCTGTATTTTGAAGTTCGCTCTCAGGGCAAAGCAGTTGACCCCATGGCCTATTTAAATCCGCAAAGTATTTCTCGAATCAATTAAGACAGGACTGAAGGATCCACTACAAATTCTTCTTCAGCAGCACTTTCCAAAGCCTTTTCCGCAGTTTCAGCAATGCTGTCCGCATCCAAGTGATGGAGCTCAAAAATATCCCAGGTCGTTCCAGACTTAGAGGTCTTACGAATGGCTAAACAGTGATGTTGGACTCCAACGATCGAACCAATATTATCTAAAAGCCCCGGCTCCCCATCATGAACGGAAACTACGGGGACTCGGCTGCTTTTCAACGAAAGCCATTCACTTTTCTGAGTCACTTGCTGAGGATTGGTTTTATTTAAGTAAAGATGGCCAGAAATTCCTAGGCCCTCTTTCAAGTGCTGATACCCATTTTTATAAGCAAAATTGCCTAATAATAAATCAGAGCTGGTCACCACAACCACGTTTGCATAAATTCCTTTTTCTAAGAGCTGATCCGAAGCTTTCAATGCTTCAGGCACCAGAGCTCCCATGGCAAATAAATGAACGACATTATCTCCTGGGCGATAATCTTCAAAATCCCGGTAATCCACTAAGGCATAAGCCCCTTTTAAAACATTCTGGCGAGTGGCTTCTAAAATTTCTGCCTCTGAAGTATTTTCGAAACGTTTATGTTTCTTGAGTCGTTCCAACATTTCTTTTTGAACAATGCCTTTAGTAACACATCGGACAAGAATCGATTCCTGATCCTGATGGCTTTGAATGAAATGCTGCCGTAAATGGTCTGCCAAGATCCACTCAAGCTCCTTGGCAAAACAAGGCTCCCAAGTGATGCAATTAGGAATTTGGAAATCCGACTTCCAAGAATGCTGGGCACCTTCTGCAGCTAGCGTAACTCCGCTCGGGGTTCCAATCGTCGCAAAACTCGAATGCCAATAGAGATTGTAATAGAACTGATCATGCGCCCGCTTGATAAAGAAGTCATAGATGGTCATGGCGGGAAAAAACGGAATCCCTGTGAAGTAATAAAACTTCCCAAAAGACCCTGCAGCCGACATGCAGTTTCCTTCTGCAATTTCAAAACGAATATGGCCCGAACGCTTATCTAAATGAGGCACCACATCTGGGGCTTTCGTATCTTTTACCCCGTACTCGGCTTCAAAATCTTCCTGACCAATATCCCCATACAATTTTCCATTCATATTGGGACTGGTGTTGGTCGAACTTCCCACATCTGGAGCCATAGTCATAAAGTACTTGGCAACTTGTGCCCAAGCCCGGTCATTTTCGGTTTCGGCTTTCGCTGCTCCATGAGCGAGACGATCCAATTTGGCTGCAATTTGTCCCCACATCCACTGCGTGTGTGCAACGGGGCTGAATTTCAAAGCGGTAATGTCAAAGTCGACTGGAAAGTCGATGGTGTGTGCTTGCTCCACCCAAGCTGATTTTCGAGCCGCAATTTCTTGCATCAAACGATCAATGCCATCTGTAAGTTCTTTTCTTCTCTGAACAAGGAACTTCTCTTCGCGGGAGCCCGCTTCAAAATCTTGAAAGGGATTTTCATGACTCGTGCCCACGCGCTGACTCATTTCAATGAGTTCTTCTTCCTCTGGCATCGCCGAATGATTTCCGGATAAACCTGCACACTTCAAACTATGACCTTTGATAGTGTACGCCACAAGCAAAGTGGGACGTTGGGGGTGTTTTTTAGCTTCTTCGAAAACCTCAACTAAGCTTTCGATATCATGACCTCCGAAGTTGAAAAAAACTTCCTTCAATTCTGAGTCATTGATTTCTTTTAAAAGTTTTTGCAATTTAGCTGATTTTTTCCCTAGCACATTACGAATCAACTTAATGTCTTGAGAAGCGACTAAGGCTTGTAATTCAAAATCAGTAATTTCCTGGTCCAAAACTCGTTTAAACTCTTCTCCACCAGGCTTTTTGAAAAACTTCTCTCGAATTTTTCCGTGCTTCAGTTTGACTGCACGCCATCCGTTAGCTTCCCCCAAACGGCAAATCCGGTCAGCATCACTCCCACCCAACGCTTCTTCATTGAGGATTCGGGTACCATCCAAGTTTTGGCGGTTATAATCTACGATCCAAACCAAATTACCGAGTTGGCGTTCTCCTGCATCGGGCATTGCTTCCATGAGTGAACCTTCACGGAATTCGGAATCTCCCATGATGCAGTAAAAAGTGGGGTCCTCATTCAGTTCATATCCGTGATCTTGAGCAAAGGCATATCCCAGGCTCGTGTACAACGCATTGACGGGTGGAATGCCCACCGAGCCCGATGGATAATAGCGAAAGGAATCTGGATCTGCTTCCGCATGATAGGACTGAAATACAGGTTCGCCAGTTTTGGAATAATGGCGCAAATGTCGCATGGCCAATTGCCGCTGCTCGAGGGGCATCCGTTCGCCAGAAGGCTCTCTAAAATTGTGGAGCAGAAAATTAAACGCATGATCCATGGGAGAAATATGAGGCTTGCAGGCCATGTAATCTTCCGGTTTTCTCATCACCAGGTGGATGGCCGCTAAAATGTGCTTGGAAGAAGCGCAAGCCGTAGGATGACCCCCAACTTTAGGCTCTCCCTTTTCTTTGATGGGGCGATGATTGGCTAAGTGGATCATTTCCAAAGCCATCCAATAAGCCACGTCAGTAATACGGTGCATCAGAGCGTAATCCCGCTGAGGAGCAGGAGTGGATTTGTCCTTACTGGTCTTTTTAGTTTCCATTCTCATGAGCGGGGGAAGTTTAGCGACTTATTGAGCGCTCGAAAAGTAGTTTCATGGGGTGGAACAGTTAATCCCCTTCAGGGCGGGGATTTCGGGTCGTTTCCTGTGCCAAAAATCGGCCATATTCCTTGGAAAACCCTAACCGTTTCAAGTCTTTCATACGATCCAGGTACAGCTTCCCAATGAGGTGGTCACACTCATGCTGAATAACAGTTGCAGCAAATCCCTGAGCTTCAAATTCCGTTTTTTCGCCTTTTTCATTATAGGCCTTCACTCGGATGTGATTGGGACGACTGACATCTCCAGTCAACCCGGGGACACTCAAGCACCCTTCGGCATAGGTTGAGGTTTTCTGGGTGAGAAACTCAATTTCAGGGTTGATCAGGACTTTTAGGTAAGCCTCTTTTCCCGCATCAAAGTCCCACAACATCACAACCACTTGTAAGCTCTCATGGATTTGGGGAGCTGCTAGCCCGCGGCCATCATACTCGAACATCGTCTCCACCATGTCTCCGATGAGCGTTTGAATGCGCTCTGAGGCTATTTCTTTCACGGGCACGGGAGCTGCCACTTCTCTTAAAATCGGATTCCCCATCACTGCTACTTTTCGAAGCGCCATAACCAACTCCTACAGCTTCAGCCCTGCTTGCTCCATCTCTTCAATAATTTTCAATCGATTGTAGAGATTCACTTTGGGGCCTTCTAAAGGCTGGTACACGTCTTTGGTGTAATAGCCCGTCGTCAAATACAAACCTTTTGCACTGGTCACACTTTTAATAAAATCCTTGAACTCTAAAATAGTCGCCATGGAAATATACGGCGTTTGAGGCGTCGCTTGATGAAATCCTAAAACGTAACTTCCCCAAAAAAGTTCATTTTTGCTCTCGGCCACCCAGTACACTTCCGTATCGCTCACCGGAATGGTGTCTTTTAAAACTAGGTCGTTCTTTTCGCAAATTTTCTCTCCCAGCCGATAGAGATCTTCCAAAGTGAGTGCTCGCACGTTTTTGGGATCTTTTGCTTCATCATCTTCTGGAGGAGCAAACTGAATCGGTTGAGGAGGTTGGCTTTTGGTAATAAAAACCGCCAAAAACATCCCAAGAATAATGGCCCCGAGGGCAATGCCTAAAATACTAAACATAAGAATTATTAATGACTTCCCCTAAACCGCCCGCACCGGGAACAATGTACTGATGGTCATTCAAACCTTTTTCCTCATCCCAATGTGTCCCTGGAACTGTGTTCAGAATTTTCTTCGGGCTCAGGCCGCGATCTAATCTTAAAGCATATACAGTGACTTCTGGAGCTTTTGCTTTCATGAGCTTTAAGTACTCCGGAGTCACCACTAGATGGATAGCGATCACTTTTTTGGCTTTTCCCAACTTTCTATAAATTTCAACTACAGAGAGGATGGTGGAACCGGTAGCACCCATGGGATCTGGAATCACTACAATACGGTCCTGGATATCGCCTCCAATTTTCATCCCGCCCAATTGAGTTCCAATCACGTGTTCTTCTGCATCTATTTTTCTGTTGATGCTGATGTGGTCTTGGCGGACTCCATCAGGATTTAAAAAGTAATTAAACGCATCAAAACAAGTTTGCGATGGGACAATCCCGGCTCGAGCTAAACTCACACATGCAACTTTAGTTTGGGGATCAACAATCAAACCCTGAAACTCCCCTTCGGGATGCTGGGCTTTCATACGAGTTTCAATGCACGTTTCAATCAGGGGGAACTCCTGATTCACGATCACGTTCACCATGTCTCGATACAAAGTGTTTAATAAGGAGTTCACCATCGGTTGCTTGCAGTCGGGTCTACCCAAACGTGCCAGCGTAGTGAACAAGTAAGGATCGCTCAAAATATGAAATTGAGGGCCATAGCGATGTTCTACTTCGGACAGCTTAAAATCGCGCTTTAAGTATTGATGATCGTTCAGCATGCCCTGGGAAAACACTCTTTTCGACGGCTAATGTCAAGCAGTAGACGAAAAGGGCTGCAGGATAAGCTTTTATAGAGGTTCTTGACCAGGCTTTTGTCCCTTGGGTAAGACAGTCGCTTGGGGGATTTCATGCAATTGTCCTTAGGCCTTGATGAGCATGTCGTATTTGATTTAGAAACCACCGGGCTTTCCGCCTGGGGTGATGAAATTATTGAAATCGGTGCGCTGAAAATTTTGGGAAATGAAATCGATGAGAAAAACAGCTTCCATTCGTTGGTCAATCCTAAGCGATTGATTCCACCAGAAGCGACGGCCATTTCTGGGATCACTAATGAAATGGTAAAAGATGCCCCACCCATTGATGATGTTTTGCCCAGATTTTTAGAATTTGTGGGCGATGCTTATTGGGTAGCCCACAATGCACGTTTTGATATGTCGTTCATTATGAAGCACCTGATGCAAATGAAGTTGAAGCGCCAAATTGAAGTATACGACACGATGATATTTTCTCGCCGGGCATTTCCGGGAGAACAACGTCACAACTTAGATATTTTGTGTGAACGGCTTTCTCTCACGTTTGATCCCGCAACTCGACACCGCTCCATGACCGATGTGGAGCTCACAGCCAAAGCCTTTATCATGTTGAGAGAAAAGTTAGGGGACAAAATCCCCGCCAGAGAGAAATACACCCTGTAATCCCCCAAAAGGTACGGCCTTACTTTTGGTAGTTTTTTAAGGGCGGTTAGCTCAGTTGGATAGAGCGCAAGCCTCCGAAGCTTGAGGTCACTGGTTCGACTCCAGTATCGCCCATTTTTATTTCAGCCGATTGGGATCCTCAGATGATGTAACTGCATGACAAAAAGTATTGCTCGCTATTGCTGTGGTTCCACAAGTGGCGGAGCTCAACGCGCCCGTCTGAGCAAAAACAGACGTGGGAAATATTTCAGGGCACAGTGTTGCACCGTCAGCTTTTAGATTGAAATGGACATGCGCTCCAGAACCGGCCATGACGGCTCGAGCGATGGTGTCGCCCCTCTTTACTGACGCTCCGGGTTTCACCAAAATTTGATCCGAAAACTGTACGCCTCCCGAGGAGCAACTCGTACCTCCAAAGGGTTCCACACTATATTCAAACAACACGGGAACAGAGCCACTCATCGCAATAGCCAAAACAATATTATATTTGGCATTTTCGCCGGCGGTTCGACAATCCTCCACTTGAGCGATTATCCCATCCGTCACTGCATAGATATTATAAGTCCCAGCTACGGAAAAATTTGCATGGGCTCCGGGATGTTCACAGCTACAACCGTAACCGCCATAAACCGAATAGGAAGTTGATGCATCAGTTAAATAAGTGGCAGTAGGATTAGTAACCAAATCGGAAATTTTTGCGTTGGGAAACTTCGCACCACAAGAACTCAGAAGAAAAAAACACCCAGTAAAAAAAAGTTTGCTCATCATCTGAATTATAAGCTTGAGGGAGCCAGGCTTACTCTGTCAATATAGATTCATGTTTTCTTGGATTCAGAGCCGCTGGCTTTCATTTGGTATTTTTTGTCTTTGCTCCGCAGTGCAAGCAACTAGCGTAGGTATCGGATTTAGTGTGGCACCTTCTACTTCTCAGATTGATCATTTTAAATATGGTCCCTCACTGGGCTTGAGTGTTTTTCAAAAATCAAAATGGCACTTTAATGGCAGTGCTGAACTTATTACGGTGGCGCTATCACCGGTAAACCCAGGTGCAGGGCCTTCAACGAGTTCACCTGATCAAAAAGAAAGTTATTCCGGTTCAACTGTTTTTGTCGGGGAAGCTTGGCTTCAAGCCCCAGGAGGTTTTTCAGGAGCAAAGATGTCTTTGGGGAATATCACTTACTTTCCAGACTTCTCCCGAGCACCTGCGATAGGAGTGCCTTTTTCTCTAGCGACTCAACTTTTATGGCCCGTATTTGGTAGGCAAGAGACTGGATTTAGGGGGGAGTTGAGTTTTTCGGCGGGTTTAAATCCCTTAAATGGTTTAGTAGGTATTGGAATCACGGAATTCGCCTTTTTAGGAAACCTGAGTAAGACTTTTTCTCTCAGACTAGGCGCAAAGGCAATTGGGATCACAGGACATGAAACCCCAACTCTAGTTCGTTTAATTACCTCGCTCCGATTAATGACCCATTTTTAATTATTTTCTCCACTGGTTCGACTCCAGTATCGCCCACCATTACCAAAAGTAAGGCCGTACCTTTTGGTGATACCTTTTGGTGGAATGAGAACTGCATCCGCATTGGGTGTATGGGAAAGACATTAGAACAGGAATATCGCACCCTTTTAAAGGTCATATCAGAAAATCTAAAACGCCTCAGAAAACGGGCCCAATTGACTCAAGAACAAGTGAGTCATCAAGGCGGATTTCATACACGCTTCTATCAAAAACTCGAAAGTGGAACTTATAGTCCCAACTTATTCACGCTCGTCCGGGCTGCCCGCGCACTCAAAGCTACGCTGTCTGATCTGCTCTCGACCAATCATCAAAAGCACGCTTGAACCTCATGTGCTCGCGCGTCAGAAGCAGTGCAAAAATCAGTGGAGAAGTGCGGAAATTCAAGCTTTCCAGCTCTTCGTGAATTAAGAAAATCTCTCCATATTTAGATGCTCAAGAATCTAACTTCTCATCCGAACGGTTGGGTATGAAAAACACATTCAAATATTTAATTCTGGGTACTTTAACTCTAAACACTTTGTTTTCTTCTTCTACTGTGATGGCAGACGAAGGAAAACATCAGATGGGGGATAGCTCTTATTCCAAGAAGCTTTCTAGCAGTAGTGAAAATCCTACTGCTCCTTCTCGCAAACTTGCGAGCACAGCTTCTGAGGAATCAGACATTGAACATTATAAGAAACTCCAACGTCGTTTAGGTGTAGACATTGGTCTCATGGTACCGATGGGTGACTTCAGTGGCTCATTTGGTAGTACTTCTCTCATTGGGCTTCATTTTACCTGGGAAGCGATTTCACCTTTTGCGCTTCGAGTGAGTACCCATCGAGCTTCTGGTTATCATAAAGATGGAGCAGCATCCGGAAAGCTTACGGTTTCCCAGATCAACGTAGGAGCTCAAGCCTCTTTTGACCACGGCCGTTACCTTCCCTTCTTAATTTTCGAAGGGTCTTTCAATTTCAACGATGTCGCGTTTGGCACCAACAACGTAGAAGCCGGCAGTGATACCTTTGTTACCACTGTAGGTTTGAACGTTGGTGGAGGTGTCGACTTCATCGTAGGACGTGAAATGAGCTTTGGGTTTCAAGCGACTTATCATTACTTAGTTCCCAAGAAAGTGACTCGTACTGGGGCTGCCATGTTCAACTTGGGTAGCAGCTACGCAACGCTTGGATTCCGAATCAACTTCTAATTGTGGAGATTCTTGTGAAAAAGACCCAACGACCCTTGAAATTTCGCTGGGTCTTTTTACTTCTCCTTCAAAGCCTCACGATAGTACCCAACGCCTCAACTGCAGCAGACAAATGCCAGTCTCCCCAAAAAGGTAGCTGGGTGAATTTAGAAACCCTGAATGCGTTTGATTTCACCCCGGATTGTACGTTTGTTTACTCGGGTGCCAATTGCGCTGTCTCTGGCAACTTCTTATCCGCAGAAGGCAATGAAGGTCCGCTGACACTCAACAACAGTGAAGAGCCCACCAACTTCACCTGTTTTTCAAAAGGTGAACACTCCTGTAACTACCGCCTCGAGGGCGATGTTTTATCCGTAGAGTGCTCCCCTTCTAGACCGGTAAAATATGTAAGGCTGCGTTCTAAATATAATGAACAGAAATTAAAAGCTCTCATGGCGGCCAAAAGCGAAAATGCACAAACTGAGCTGACACTGCATTATTATGACACGCAACAAACAGGGAAATTAGAAGCTCATTTAGAAAAACTTTCTCAACTGAAAGTTTTAGAAGCCACTACGGCTTTGGGTTACCAATTTTTTTATGGGGCTCGTGGTTTTCAGCGAAATTACGCCGAAGCACTTTTTTGGAATCGCTTAGCTGCTTCGAGAGGCAGCCAAGAAGGAAGAAACTTGGCAGGGACTCAATACCTTTATGGCCTTGGCACAGAGAGAAATTTTGCAAAGGCTGAAGAATACTTCTTAATGGCTGCAAAGAATGAAGATGTTGTTCCTCAAAAGGCACTTGCCGCGATGTATTTGATGGATAGGCCAACCAAGAAGAACACTGAAAAAGCACGTCACTGGTTGCGAAAAGCCACACGCTTGGGAGATTCCGAAGCGGCTGCTTTTTTAGCAACATTGCCCCCCGCTCCTGAAGTACAGAAACAAATGAAAGCGGAGGCTCCTGTTGAGGTAAAAGAACCTCCAGCACATCCTAAATTGCTTACAAAGACTTTGAATTTTGATCTCGATGGTGAAAACACTCCCGTGAGAAGTTTAGCCAGTGGCGATCCGGACTCAGATCTCGAACATTATATGAAATTACAGCGTCGGTTAGGAGTTAGTTTTGGATTGATGCTGCCATTTGGAGATTTTGGACAGGACTTCTCGAGCACTTCTATGCTAGGACTCCACTTTGTGTGGGAAGCAATTCCTCCGTTTGGTCTTCGGATCAGCACCCAACGAGCATCGTCCTATCACAAAAATGGTCCCGGATCTGGAAAACTCACAGTTTCTCAGTTCACTATCGGCACACAAGCTTCTTTCCCAGACAATCGAAAAGTTCCTTTTGCTATTTTAGAAGGCACCTTCAATTTCAATGATGTAGCTTTCGGAACTGCCCCAACTATTCAAGCTGGCAGCGATGCTATCGTCACAACAGTGGGCCTCAATGTCGGTTTCGGAATGGATTTTGTAGTGGGTCGCGAACTCAGTTTAGGATTTGAAGCGCTTTTCCACTACTTACTTCCTAAGCGAGTGAATTTATCCAATGGAAACCAGTACAATCTGGGCAGTAGCTATTCAACGATTGCTTTCCGAATTACTTTCTAATTCATCGAGGAAGTACTACACAGTGGACTTCTTCTTCAGATAAATCGCGCCACTGCAGCCCTTTATCGCATGCTTTTTTACGAAGGGCGTGAACAGCGACACAGCCATTGGAACCTTTGGCCAATAAAGGTTTTTTCAACACTTCCCCACCCACCGATAAGGTGACACACCAGGAAGGTGCGTACATCATATTGCAAATGGCTTGCTCAAAATCTTGGCATTTACTTTCTGCAGATGCAGTTTTTGAAATGAGTGCCCCCATGACAACGATACCGAAAGCCCAAATGATTTTTTTCATGATCCTCTCCCGTGACACAGAGAATAACAAATGAGTAGGGAGGTAATTTGGGAGAATTATGGAGAGGTTTTCACTTTTTAAATAAAAAAAGAGTGGGGAAAGGGAATTCCTCTCACCCACTCTTTTACCGAAGAACGGATTAAGCTCGGCAGCTTTCAGCAAGCACAGGGTGCTTTTTGATCTGAGCTTTCACATTGTGAAGCAAGCTCAACGCTGATTGGCCTTCTCCCACAATGTTTGCATAGTTTTCCTGAGTCATTTTTGCAAAGTCAGCTTGGACTTGGTCTTCACAGCCCAATGTTTTTGCAAAACCAGCTAAGTATTCACCTTGGCCTTGAGCCATTTCAATCGAAAGGGACTCTTGGTTGTTAAAAGCAAATTTAGCAGCATCCATGTCTTTTTTAGCAATCGAGTGCTGATCGCAACCCATGGTTCCGGAAGTCATTCCAAAAGTAGGAGGAACCACAGCATTCGTGGTACCGCGGATCGTGGTGCCTAACATGGTTTTCTTTTGAGTCACTTGCCAGCCCAAACCGCAACCATCGGTTCCGGATGGATTTGCGCCAGCTGCAGCGTCTACTCCACGGCTTCCATAGCCTTCCATTTTATCTTTGCCCGTACCAGCCATAGAAAGAGCTGGAACAAGCATGAGTACTGCCATTGAGGTCATCAACTTTCTCATGAGTTCTCCAATTGATTTTTAGGTTAGAAAAGGAACTACAGCCCTTTATTTTAGCTTTTTTAGAACGTGATCAGAAGTAAAAATGGGTGCTGAATTTTGCTTCTTGGTAAGAGCGAGAATACGAACGATTGAATGCGTAGAACCAAGAACCGTAAGAAAGTCGAAATTCCCAGGACTGGCCGAGACTCAACGCATTTTCCCAAAGAACCTGTGCCCGAAAACGCGATGGGCTATCGTTGTTGATAACATCCCAAGTCACGTTTCCCGTAATGCCACTTTTGAAGCTTTCCCAGGGATTGGTGATTACAGCAACCTGCAGCTCAGGTCCTAATCGAACGTTTCTCGAGAGCGCAGACCCCACTTCCGCATGAGCCAACAGTAATCCATAAGCCACCGTTCGCGGATCAAAAAGATTGAGAGTTGCCCCCATCCCGCCTCGTAGTTGAGCGCTCTTACAATCCCAACAAGAAAATTCACGACTATTGGCATAGGCTATCTGAAGCTTCCAAGAAGCCCTGGACTCCACAAAACTGAGAGGAAAGAGCGAAGTGATGTGAAGAAGTTCGAGATTATCCAAGAGAAGTTTTCCGTTTTGCGGAAAATAACGAAAATAAACCTGAGGGAAATCAATGTGCGAGTAACGCTGAAAGCCTCGGTCGCTATTGAATAGATCGTGATAAGCGGTCTTAAAACCTAGTTCCTGAAAGTTACCTTGAAAATCCGCAGCGCTGATCCACCCTGGAGACCAACTGAAACGATAAGGAAAGTGACCTTGATCAGGCCGGCTAAAAACTTCCTCAGCAGTCAAAGTTTCAGGGGATTCTACTTTTCCTAAATGACTCCGTTGAAGCAAGACACTCGCTTGTAGCAACTTTTTCGATTCATCCCATTGCCCCTCTGCTTCCTGCTTATCATAGAACAATGATGCCACCGCCGTATCCAACACAAAAGGATCTTGAACTTCCTTGGGGGATACCCGCCCATCAAGGACTTTCTTCAGCGATGCTTGTTGGTGGACGTTGAGCCTTGAGGCTTGAGCCACCATTTTCTTTCTAAGCGAGGGCCGATAACGCACTCCCTGCACGACTCCTGGAGTTGTCATGATCTTTTTCAGGGTTTCCCCAGGAATTGCAGAAAGGTTGAAATCAGAAATATTCCAATCCGGTTTTGCCGCTTCAATCAGAGTGAGCATCTGATACGAGCAATTTTCATCAAAAAAGAAATAATCAAAGTAACTATTGGTCTCAATTTCCCAAACATGCGCCAATAGAGTTCTCGACTCTTCTGGAGAAAGAGCGAGATCATACTCCCAAATGTCTCTACTTTCTGAATTGTTGTATTCGTTTAATTTTACATAGTAAGGAACGTACGAAAATTGACCTCGATAGCCGCCCGTCAAACCAAATGCAATGAATGCCATGGGGTTTTCATCCGGGCCCACAGCAGCAGCAAAGCTCACTCCGTAATCCAACATGTCTTGCTTTTTTTGCCCAGCGGGGATTTTACGATTGATTCGCAAGAACGTGTGTCCAAACATCGAAGCAGGATTATTCGGATAGGCACTGGAAAAAACCAACGTGACTGAATCCGGCTCTGCCACTTGCATCATTTCTTCTACTTTTTCACACTTCACCTTTTGGGCTGGGTGACCCAAGGCCTTTTGTAAAAATTCAAATCGGGCTGGAAAGGCGCATTGGGGATGCAACTTGAATTTACCCACTTGCAAATCACTCCTGGAAACCGCAGCCCAACTAGCTTTTAACTCGGCGAGAGGATCTGTTTTGCCCTCCGGAGAAAAAAAGAACCCAGCGCCATCCACTTCACTTTGAAGCTTCAAAAAGGGCAAAGTCTTTTTGTAATGAAGCAGCCGATACCAGGGCTTCGATTGAGCCACTTGCTGAAAAAGCGCCTCAGACACGACGCCAAAGGCCGAACTCAAAGCGCTCAGAAGACTGAAAAAGAGAATAAGTTTTTGCATGGGCCTCTGGGTGTTTTGAAAGATTAAAGTAACGCTCAGCAAAGTGTCAAATGGGCTGAGAGCCTCTAGACTGGTTCCTTTTTGGATTAACTCATATTCAATGGAGGAAAGATGAAATATTGGGCGTTGGTTTCTTTAGGGGTTTTTGCATTACCTATCTTTGCAGGAGTTTGGGAAATTGATGATGCCCATACTGCAGCCAAATTTAAAATCCGTCATTTGATGGTTTCAAATGTGTACGGACAAATCACTGGAGCAAAAGGTTCTTTAGAAATGAATGATAAGGATCTCACCAAAACTCAGGGTACGGTCACTCTAGATGTGAACACAGTCAATACAGCTAATGAGAAACGGGATGCCCACTTGAAGAATGAAGATTTTTTTGATGTTTCCAAACATCCCACAATTACTTTCCAAATTAAAAAGGTTGTAAAAGCTGCTGGCGGCAAGTGGAGAATGGATGGGGATCTCACCATGAAAGGGATTACCAAACCCATTACATTGAAAGAAGTAGAGCTGACTCCTTCGATTAAAGATCCGTGGGGAGCTACTAAACGGGGCTTAACGGGTGTGACCTCCTTAAACCGAAAAGATTTTGGTCTCACATGGAACAAACAACTCGATGGGGGCGGAATGGTGATTGGAGACAAAGTGGATATCGAAGTGGCGATGGAGCTGAAAGAAAAAACAGACGCCGCAAAGAACTAAAACTGACTAGTGGACGGCCCCTTCTTTCAGAAAAGGTGTCGTCCACACCCTCTCCCCTTCAATTTGATTGAGCACCAAAGACTGAACCTGTTTAGATTCTCCCTCAGGCCCCACAGTTAACGTAGGTATATAATTTTCGGTGTGCCCTTGCCAAACCTCTGCGTGGCCTTTTAATCTCTTTTCAAAAATCACGTCTTTCGGTTTGCCGAGTTGAGATTTGAGAAAACTCAGATACCTAGAATCACTGAGCTCTCTCAAAATGCGGGACCGCTCGGCAATCTCCGTATCGGGAACTACTGGCGCGAGTGAAGCCGCAACGGTTCCTTTCCGGGCCGAAAAGGAAAACACATGGAGCTTGCTCCAATAAGAGGATTGCAAAAGCCGAACAGTCTCCTCGAACTCGGCTTTCCCCTCTCCAGGAAAACCGACAATCACATCCACGCCAACAAAAGTATCAGGCTGCGCCTTCTGGAGTTTTTCCGTGACCTCAGCGAACTCCCTTGCTTGATACAGGCGTCGCATTTTTCGCAAGATTTCATCATTCCCGCTTTGAAGCGCGATATGAAAATGCGGACACAGTTTTTTTTCGCTTTTTAAAAGATCAATTAAGTTGTCAGGGATTTCGAAAGGATCGAGAGTGCTCACCCTCACTCGGGGGCCGTTCTTGATTTGAACGATTTTTCCCAATAATACGCCTAAATCTGTGTTGTGGTCCCACCCGTAATGAGCGAGGTGGATACCGGTTAAAACAACTTCACGAAAGCCCTGTTCATGAGCAGCATGGACTTGCTTCAACACGGTTTCTAACGGCAAACTCCGACTGCGGCCTCGCGCTTCAGGAATGATGCAAAAACTGCACTTATAGTTGCAGCCATCTTGAATTTTGATAGTTGCTCGAGCGTTTCTAGATCCTGGAAAATGTTCAGGGAGAAAGCCCTGGGTTACCTCCACTTGATCCTTAGCCACCACCTCTTGATTGAAAGCAGCTTGTAAATAATCGAGCGTTTTGAACTTGTTGGCTGTTCCCACCAAAAAATCAACTTCAGGGAGATTTAACAATTCGTCACGGGCCACTTGAGCATAGCACCCCACCAGGGCTACGAGTGCCCCTTGGTTTTGTCGTTTAAATCGATTGGCTTGATGGCGGGCATCTCTGTCAGCATTTTCTGTAACAGTACAGGTATTGATAATGTAGGCATCCGCTGCATCTGTTTCAGCAACTGGCGTGAAGCCTCTGCGAATAGCTTCCAAATAAAGGGAATCAGTATCATTGCTATTCGCGCGGCATCCAAATGTCTTAAAAGCAATTCTCATAGTTATTGGATGGATAAGTCTTCAATCCAACCACCCCCCAGCACGCGATTTCCCTCGTAGAAAACCATGGCTTGACCGGGAGTGATGGCTCTCTGCGGAACTTCAAACTGAACGTCTAATTTACCATCGGGGAGCGGAGTAACTCGTACGGGACTCTCTTTAGCACGATAGCGAATTTTTGCAGCTAAGTGCTTTTGTTCCTGAAGAGGTTCATTGATCCAGCTGATGTTATTTACCAAAGCAGACTTTCTGAAAAGATTCTGCTCCGGTCCCACTACGACCTCATTTGTTTTTCCCCGGAGCGCTAAAACAAAGAGGGGCTCTTTACCAAAAACCCCCAAACCTTTGCGCTGACCAATAGTGAACTGATGGAGTCCTGTATGTTGTCCCAAGATATTACCCGAGGGATCGACTATATTTCCCGGCTTCAGAAGCGCTTTGGGGACTTCTTCTTCAATAAAATCTTTATAACTCTTAGCCTGCACGAAACAGATTTCTTGGCTATCGGGCTTGTTAGCAACAAGCAACCCATATTTATTCGCCAATTCTCGCACCACTTTTTTCTCGAAATTGCCAATCGGAAAAAGCGTTCGGGCCAGATCCTGTTGCTTCATAGCGAACAAGAAATAAGATTGATCTTTCTCCGGATCACCGCCTTTAAAAAGCTCCACTCGCTGATTTCCTGGATCTGTTTGCACCGTAGCATAATGACCGGTGGCCAAATAATCGGCGCCTAAGTCTAAGGCCCAATCCATCAACTGCCGAAACTTTACTTTTTCATTGCACCGAATACAGGGGTTGGGCGTTCTTCCATTCAGGTATTCTTGGATAAAATCGTCCACAACTGCTTCTCTGAATTCTTCTTCCATGTTGTTTACATAGAAGGGAATTTCTAATTTTTCCGCAACTCGACGAGCATCCATGATATCGCTCAAGGAACAGCACGTCCCAAATTCGTTATCAATTTTCTCAGCCATGTCATGCAGCTGCAATGAAATCCCAATCACTTCGTGGCCTTGTTCTTTGAGCCAACCAGCAGTTACCGAACTGTCCACGCCCCCACTCATCGCAACTACAATCCGAGAGGGCTTTTCGGGAACAAAATTTGGAAATCCAAGGTTCATCATATTCTTCTTTTCCGTTCTTGTATCCGGTTCACGTGCTTTACCACAACTTGAAGAACCGTGTCGATTTCCTCTGGAGTCGTGGTTTTTCCCCAGGAAAATCTTAGGCTTTCTTTAGCCGCTTGTTTGCCGAGCCCCATGGCTAAGAGCACATGGCTGGGCGTAATGGATCCTGACGAACAAGCCGACCCAGCAGAAACGCTGATTCCATCGAGATCGAGGGCTCCCAAAAGGACCTCAGAGGGAATTCCTTCAAATCGAATGCTGGAAGTATTGGGAATACGCGGAACATCTGCGCCGTTTAAATGAACACCGGTCAACGTTTCCAATAACCCTTTCTCGAATCGATCCCGCAAATGAGCCAGATGTTTCAACTCTTCTGGCGTGGGGAGCTCCTGACAAGCTTTTCCGAAACCCAGGATACCCAAAACATTTTCAGTGCCCCCTCGGCGTTTGATCTCCTGGGCACCGCCAAAATGGGTGGCCACCATGGGCACTCCTTTTTTGACGACCAGCGCTCCAATCCCTTTGGGACCAAATATTTTATGCCCGGTTAGGGTAACCAAATCACAAAAATTCCATTGGGCAGGCGGTAGTTTTCCAAACGCTTGAACAGCATCAGTATGCAAAAGAATCTTTCTCTCGCGACAGATTTGAAAAATTTCTTTTAACGGAAAAATCACACCCGTTTCGTTATTAGCAGCCATGACTGATACTAAAGAGGGACGAAACTGATCCACTTGTTTGCGGAACTGCTCGAGATCCATCGAACCTTGAATTCCCACTGGAATATGGTCGACGGGAACGCCCTGATTTTCCAAAAATCGAGCGGTGTCTAAAACAGATGAATGCTCGACCGAGAGCGTGAGTAGCCTAAAAGTGGATTGAGTCGCGAAGTATGAGCCTAATAAAGCGAGAGCATTTGCTTCGCTCCCGCCAGAAGTGAACACCAGTTCAGTGGGATTCACCTGAGCGGCAGCCGCCACCCGCCTCCTGCTTTCCTCAATAATTTCATTAGCTTGCCTGCCATGCGCATGACTAGAAGAGGGGTTGCCCCAATAGCGAATAGCAGCCTCCATTCCCTCCTGGCAGGCACGGCCCATAGGAGTCGTGGCATTGAAATCGGCGTAAATACGGTTCATGACGCGCCTAATCTAGCCGAATTTGTTCGGGATCGCTAGTCCATGAGATTCCTGCTCGAAATCTGGACCCAGGCAGGCTTTCGGGCTAGTGTGGGGGCCCTATGGGAAAACTCCAAAAAGCTGAAAATCGCCGTAGAAAACGGGAACGCGTCGTGAGCGTGATTTTGTTCTTTTTGGTCATTGCTTTCACAGCCATTGAAGTTCACTTATTCCGCCTTTCTGCAAAATTACCTTTCGTGAACAGTATTTTCTTTTTTGGACTTATGAATCTCAACATTGTGTTGATCATGGTGTTGTTATTTTTAGTTTTTCGAAACGTCGTAAAACTGATCTTGGATGAACGCCGAGGCCGAATCGGATCGAGACTCAATACACGGTTAGTTTTCTGCTTTACTTTGTTTGCCATCATACCCACCGTATTATTATTTTCGATCTCTGCGTTTTATATCAAAAGCAGTTTCGATAAATGGTTTAACTTACGGATTGGAGAGACTCTCCAACGCAGTATTGATGTGGTGAAAAATTACTACGAAAACACTGAAAGCAATGCTTCCCACTTTGCAAAAAAAATTGCGATCCAACTCAACAAACTCCCTCCAAACTCTCCTAACTTACGGGACACACTGGAGTCTTATCGGCTTGAATACGGATTAGATGCCGTTGAATATTATCGAGATCCTCTTTCGCCCTCTGTCACGAGTGTTTCAAAGCAAAAACAGCACTTCATTCCCTCGGTCGCAAAAAGTTCGCTGCTGGAAAGTTTTCAAGTGCCTGAACAGTGTCGCGTTCTGGGACTGGGAACCGGAGAACTCATTCGATGTAGTGTTCATTTAGGACCGGGAAAGGGCGTTGTTTTTGCCAACACGTTCATCCCTCTCAGTTTGGCTTCTCAGTTGTCTGAAATCAATGTGACTTACCAGGACTTTAAAGCAGATAATCCTCTGAATTACCCCATCAAATCCACTTATTTCACCATTCTCACTGTAGTGACTTTGTTAATTTTGTTCACGGCCTCATGGACCGGGTTTTACGTTGCTCGGCGACTCACTGGACCCATTGAGAGTTTAGTGCGCGGAACAACAGCTGTTGCTAAAGGCAATTTGGAGTATTCTATCAACGCCTCCGGCTCTGATGAGCTGTCTAAATTGGTCGATTCCTTCAACCAAATGGTGAGGCAGCTAAAAAGTAACAAGCAGGAAATTGAGGTCTCTCAAAAATCACTGAGACAAATGACTGAGGAATCTAATCACCGCCGTCGGTATATCGAAGTGCTCCTGGAAAGCGTGGATTCGGGAGTGGTTTCCATCGATAGTACAGGCATCATTTCTATGATCAATCCTGCAGCTTCCGAATTACTTGGAGTCGCCTCTGATGAAATAATTGGCCGTCCTTTCTGGGAGTTGATCCCCACCTCGCAGCAAAATGAATATCGGGACTTGTTGTTGATGGTGTACAAAAGCACCAAACCCCTTAAACGAGAAATTCAAGTTCAAAATAAAAATAAAGAACGCATTGCCGTTTTGGTAACTCTCTCAGTCCTTCGTGATGAAAACAAAAACCCTTTGGGCGTAGTTGCTGTTTTTGCGAACGTCAGCGAAATCCAAAAAATGGAACGCATGATGGCATGGCGCGAAGTTGCTAAACGGATTGCACACGAGATCAAAAATCCGCTCACTCCCATTCAATTATCTGTTCAACGCCTCCGGCGACGCTATTTGGAAAAAATTCAGGATGATGGCACTTTCGATAAGAGCACTCAAATCGTTTTGAGTGAAGTGGAGTCTTTGAAAAATCTGGTGAGTGAGTTTTCCGACTTCGCACGCATGCCGGAAATTCGACCCCAGCCTGAAAATCTCAACGCATTAGCGATTGAAACCGTCAACCTGTACCGAGCGGCCCACGAGGGCATTTCGTTTGATGTCCGTCTCGACGAGAGTTTAGGGGAAGTGCTAGTAGATAAAGCCCAGATGAAACGAGCCCTGATCAATTTATTCGACAACGCCGTAACTGCCATGTCCGGTAGGGGTGTGATTTCCGTTACCTCGTCCCTGGATCGGTCCTCGGGAACAATCACCTTGAAAGTCAGTGATACGGGCTGTGGAATTGAAGAGGGAGTATCCAATCAATTATTTGAACCTTATTATTCCACCAAACCGGGCGGGACGGGTTTGGGGTTAGCGATTGTAAATCGAATTGTTTCTGATCACGGTGGCACCATTCGAGCAAGGGCGCATCAGCCTCAGGGGACCGAGTTTGTAATGGAATTCCCCGAAAAATTGACCACCGACAATCCTGAGGTGCACACATCATGGTCTTAAGAAAAGTTCTCATCATTGACGATGAAGAAAATATTTTAGATTCGCTCAAGGGTGTGTTGGAAGATGAAGGATTTCAGGTGGAAACTGCAAAGTCGGGAACACCTGGAATTCAAAAAGTTAGAAAGTTTGCTCCAGATATTGTTTTGTTAGATATCTGGATGCCTGGAGATGATGGTCTACATGTCCTAGAAAAAATAAAAGGTATCAATCCAGATCTTCCCGTCATCATGATGTCGGGGCATGGAACTGTTGAAACAGCGGTGAAAGCCATCAAATTAGGGGCTTTCGACTTTCTAGAAAAGCCCATCCACTTTGATAAATTACTGGTCATGCTGGAACATGCCTTTGAGCTGGAATCCCTCAAGAAGGAAAATAAAATTCTGAGAGATACGATTGAGGGTGAAGAACAACTCATTGGTAAAAGCGCTGGAATGGTTCATCTCCGGGAACTCATTTCCCTCACTGCGCCCTCCAACGGCTGGGTCATGATTCGCGGAGAAAATGGCACGGGTAAAGAGCTTGTTGCAAAGACACTGCATCGAGAAAGTCTCCGAGCCAAGGAACGATTTGTAGCTGTGAATTGTGCTGCCATTCCGGATGAACTCATTGAAAGCGAATTGTTTGGCCACGAAAAAGGTAGCTTCACAGGAGCGCACGAGCGAAAGATTGGAAAGTTTGAGTTAGCCAACGGCGGAACCTTGTTTCTAGATGAAGTGGGAGACATGGGCCACAAAATGCAAGCGAAAATCCTCCGAGCGCTTGAAGAGTGTGTCATTCAACGAGTCGGTGGTCAGGATTCGATTGAACTGGATCTCCGAGTAGTCTGCGCCACCAATAAGGACCTTAAGAAAGAAATCAAACTCGGTAATTTTCGTGAGGATCTTTTTTATCGGCTCAATGTAATTCCTTTGACTGTGCCATCGCTCCGTGAGCGCCGGGAAGACATTCCTCTGCTGGTGCGGTACTTTCTGGAAAGCTTTTCAGGAAATCGAAAAATCGATATTTCATCTACTGCACTGGAAGCACTTCAAACCTATCCGTGGCCTGGAAATGTGCGTGAACTCAAGAATTGGATAGAACGTGCCTGTATTCTTTCTTCCGGAAATGATTTACAGTGGACTGGTTTGGATCGCGATGAAGCTGCACCGGAGTCGCCCGATCTCGCTTCTCCTCAGGAAAAATCACTGCGGGAAGCAAGAGCCAACTTCGAAAAGCAATTTATTTTGAAAGTTTTGGCCGAGAACGGTGGTAATGTTTCGAAGACTGCGCAGCACATTGGTGTGGAAAGAAGCCATCTTCACAAAAAGATTAAAGCCTATGGAATTGATATCTCTGATCAGGGAGGAACAGGATGAGTCTTGATTTAATCAATGGTATTCAAAGAAGAAAAACAAGGGAAATTACGGTTGGCTCCTTAAAGTTAGGAGGCGCTCATCCCATCCGTGTGCAATCGATGACGACCCCAAAAACTGAGGATGTAGATGCTGTTGTCAAACAAATTAAAGAATTGGTGACTGCAGGCTGTGAGATTGTTCGAATCACCGTAAATGACCAAAGAGCTGCGGACGCACTTCCGCACATTCTTAAACAAGTGAGTATCCCTGTAGTAGCGGATGTTCACTTTGATTACAAAATGGCTTTGGAATCGATGAAGCATGGGGTTGCCTGTGTTCGGATCAACCCAGGAAATATTGGAGCCGAATGGAAAACGATTGAGGTCATCCAAAGAGCTAAGGACACTGGCACCGCTTTGCGAATAGGGGTGAATGCCGGATCTTTGGAAAAGCCCCTTCTGAAAAAATATGGGCATCCCACTCCTGAAGCACTAGTGGAAAGCGCTATGCAAGCAATACAACTGGTAGAAAACCAAGGCTTCTTGAACTTTAAAGTGTCTATCAAATCCTCCGACGTGATTAATAATTATCGAGCGTATGCTTTGTTATCAGCTCAAACCGAGGCGCCTCTGCATTTAGGAGTTACGGAGTCTGGTACTAAAACATATGGCTCTATTAAATCTGCTGTTGGCATCGGTTCTTTGCTCTTGGCGGGGATTGGCGACACAATCCGTGTTTCATTGAGTTGTGATCCTGTGGATGAAGTAAAAGCCGGTGTTTACATGTTAAAGAGCATTGGACTCAAAAATGACACGCCAGAGATCATTGCTTGCCCCAGCTGTGGACGAGCCGATATTGATGTTTATAGCTTAGCAGAGGAAGTTGAACGCCGAGCCCTGGGTCTGGGTAAAAACATCAAAATTGCCGTGATGGGATGTGTAGTGAATGGTCCTGGGGAGTCCATGGAGGCAGATATTGGAATTGCAGGGGGTAAAGGTGAAGGGTTGGTCTACAAAAAAGGTAAACCCATCGGAAAAGTTCCTGAAGCCCAGATGTTGGATTTTTTAATGAACGAGATTGAGAGGATGTAAGGGCCATGGCTGAGCGAATTACCCCTAGAGAACAGGATTTCTCCCAATGGTATTTGGATATCATTCAACATGCTAAGTTGGCCGATCAAGCACCCGTCAGGGGCTGCTTAGTTTTGCGACCCAATGGGTATGCCCTCTGGGAAGTAGTTCAAAATGAGCTCAATCAAAAATTTAAAGAGACTGGGCACCGAAATGCCTATTTTCCACTCTTCATTCCAGAAAGCTTTTTAAACTTAGAAAAAGATCATGTGGAAGGTTTTGCTCCCCAGTGCGCTGTGGTCACTCATGGAGGTGGTAAAAAATTAGAAGAAGCGCTCATTGTACGCCCCACTTCGGAAACGATTATCAACAGCATGTATTCAAAATGGGTGAAAAGTTATCGGGATTTGCCTGTGCTGATCAATCAATGGGCAAATGTTTGTCGTTGGGAAATGCGCACGCGTCCCTTTTTGAGAACGATGGAATTCCTTTGGCAAGAAGGCCACACTTGCCACGAGACAGAAGATGATGCTCGTAAAGAAACTTTGCGAATGCTGGATATTTACTTGAGTTTCTTAAGGGATGTTTTTGCAATTCCAGTTATTCCAGGAAGAAAAACTGAAAGCGAAAAGTTCGCAGGTGCCGAAGAAACTTTTTGTGTTGAAGCCATGATGCAAGATAAGAAGGCATTGCAGGCTGCTACTTCACATTACTTTGGACAACGCTTCGCTAAAGTATTTGATATCAAATTCCAAGACAGAAATAGCCAAGTCCAATATGTCTATCAAACCAGTTGGGGGATCAGTTGGAGAATTTTAGGAGCCCTCATCATGACTCACTCGGATGATCAAGGCTTAGTACTCCCCCCTAAAGCTGCTCCTACTCAAGTGGTGATTGTTCCCATTTTACAAAAGAATAAGGACAACTCAGCCGTTTTAGAAGTGAGTCAGCGGCTCAAAGATGAACTTTCCAAACAGTTCTCGGTTTTTTTGGATGACCGAATTGAGCACAGCCCGGGTTATAAATTCAACGAATACGAACTGACGGGAGTCCCTTTACGGATTGAGATTGGCCCTCGCGATTTAGCTAATAACCTCTGTGTTCTAGCGCGGCGAGATGGTTTAAAAACCCAAGTACTTTTGGACCAAGTAGGCGCTGAAACAAGCCGGCAATTAGATGGCTTACAAAAAGACCTCTACGCCAAAGCTTATGATCGACTGAAAAGCCACACCTACATTGAAAATGATTATTCGGTCTTCAAAGAAAAAATCGAAGCTCAAGGGGGGTTTTACCAGCTCCATTGGTGCGAAAGCCGAAAGTGCGAAGATGCGGTCAAAGAACAAACCAAAGCAACGATTCGATGCATTCCCTTCGCGCAAATACGAGAAGCGGGCCGATGTATTATTTGCGGCTCCGAGTCAAAGGGGCGGGTTATCTTTGCAAAGAACTACTAGAAAAGACTGACGCAACTGGCTCCAAAACTTTTTAATCCACTGGTATCCTTATAGAATGCGTCTAACTCACCTGATCCTCATCCTTACTTACATTGCCTTCTTTCTCACAGGTTTCGCTCCTGAGAAAAGTTTTGGTGAAATCAAAAAGCAGCCTGACGAAAAAAAATATCAACAACCGAAATTAGATTTTGAACATCCAGATGCAGTGATTGATCCCATTGAGGGATTGAAGAATAAGCACTTTGTAAGAAGAGCCATTCTTTCTTCACTCGCTAAACATACCAGTCGCTTTGATTTTGATCGCCCGTACATCAATCACTTGATGGGTTTCAGTGCCGTTTTCCAGCGAACTCTGTTTACTAAGTTTGTAACTGGAATTCAGGCAATCAGTGCTGGATACATCACTGAGGGCGGCCACGGATTCGAAGCAGGGTTTGAATTTGCAGCTATCAGCAACATTTTCGCGGGCTACCGGCACATTTTTAGACCTGAAACCTTCAGTCTTTGGCCGTTTCTGGGAGGTGGAGCTGGCACAGAAATCACCAGTTTACGATTTGCAGATGGTCCGCCACAAAATGCCCAATACACGGGCCTTCGGCAAATGGCCTTCGCGACCATTGGTTTCTTAGTTCCCCTCGTTGATATTGGGATCAAGGCTGAGGCTCGGTTTAACTTCTACGGCACGGACAGGTTGGTACTTGCGAGTGGAGTCGGCGTTATCTTTTTCCTCTAGAACCAGATATGCAATCCCGGCATGATGGTGAAGATATGGGATTGCCCATTAACCCCTACAAATGCACGACTTTCTAATTTCAAATAAACATCTGAAATAGGAAACAACACGGACAGCGAAGGAACTGCATAAAACTGTCTGCCCCGAATATCGTTGGATTGGTCCCAATCAAAAGTATGACGGTTTGAAAGTACCGCTCCGCCAATTCCCAACATGAGTCTGAACGGCTCTTCCCGATCCGATACCAAGTACTTTACCGAAGCCACACCCATGTTATAAGCCGAAATCTCTCCTGCAGCTTCCAGAAACCAACGCCCAACAAAATTCCAAGCCAATTCCAAAGAAATCAAACTCGAATTCCACAACTTACCACTGAAGCCGCGGCTGATTGCAGCTCCCCAATTGGCAGACACATAGAAGTTCGCACTCGCTTCACGGTTAATCATGTCTACTGTTTGAAAACTTGCAATGACGCGCGGAACCTCTGATCGAAGCACGGGAGGACTTCCGTCTCGGGGGAGATCATACGGCTGATTACTGATGTACCTGAACAGCGCCCGACGAAAGGCTAATTTGGTGTAGTGCTCTGCCATGGGAACACTCAATGCTTCTTGGTTCCCTTCCAAAAAGGCTTCGCTTTGGGCATAAATTTTAAATGGATTTCTTTTGTCGTAGAGATACACATCGATATTCGTCGGCATCACCACGGCGGCCACAGCTAGGTCCGTTTGAGTTGTCGCCATACCAATACGTAAGCGTTCCAATGAAATCCCAGTTAACTCGTATTTGGATTCTCCAACTTGGATCTCTTTTTCATAAGATTGGAAAGTTTCTTCCACGATTGGTCTAAAAAATTCTTTGGAATTTAAGTTAGTGTAATCAATCAATGGGAAAGTTTGGATCGTGATCCAGTCGTCTCCCTTTTTTAATTTGGCGAGAAGCGCTTTTTGAGCACGTTGCTTAAGCGCATAGAGCCTTTTTTGAATCGCCTCAGGTGAATCGGGAGAAACAGGTGCTGCTGGCTCTGCGTAAGTGGGAACGTTCAATAGCCCAACCAGAAGTCCAGTCATCAAAAATCCGTTTCGGGTTTTCTTCATAATGTGCGTGAGTAAGCTCATGTCTTGAATAACTTTTCGGAAAACCGGAGCTTTCTCTTAATGA
>Ga0214917_10000670_pt1 | contig 44530 bp, 39 predicted proteins | sample LL_1208_BB_MetaG_FD_177983 | JGI IMG/M metagenome (GOLD analysis project Ga0214917, IMG submission 177983) | Freshwater microbial communities from Lake Lanier, Atlanta, Georgia, United States - LL_1208_BB | ecosystem: Environmental > Aquatic > Freshwater > Lake | place: USA: Georgia | collected... | reverse complement strand
CCGACCCGATCCCTGAACCGATCAGCTTTGAGACCGTGATCGAGGCGGTCAGCCACGAAGTGCGGGTAATGGAGCGCGGATGATGACCCCCCACCCACGCATCCTTGCCGCCTGCCTGAACACCGCAACGGCCAATCTGCCTTCAGGCCTGATGCTGCGATGAGCGAATCCCTCCTCCCCTATTACAACCGCGAGCTCGCCGCCCTGCGCCGCATGGCCGGCGAATTCGCCGAGGCCTATCCCAAGGTCGCAAGCCGGCTTCGCATCACCACCGATGGCACGGTGGATGACCCCCATGTCGAACGACTGCTGGAGGGCGTGGCCTTTCTGGGCGGGCGGGTCCAGCAGCGGCTGGAGGATGAGCTCCCCGAGATCACCGACGCATTGCTGGAACTGCTCAGCCCACATCTGCTGGCGCCGGTGCCATCGATGACGACCGTGCGCCTCGCCCCCAAGCCGGAATCGCGCGGCCCGGCCTTGGCACCGCGCGGGACAATGCTGGAGACGGAAGCGGTGCGCGGCGAGCCCCTGCGCTACGCCACCTGCCATGATGTCACGCTGTGGCCGGTGGAGATCGAGGCCGTGCGCCTCATCGGCCTGCCGCTCGCAGCCCCGGCCAATCCTCACGCAACGGGCGCCGCCTGCTGCCTGCGCATCTCGCTGCGCACCGCGGTGCCCGATCTCACCTTCGCCGAAACCGGGCTGGACCGGCTGCGGCTGCATATGCGCGGCAGCCCCCTCCTCGCCACCGGTTTGCATGCCCTGCTGGCCACCGCCTGCCTGGGCATTGCCCTGGCCGATGGCCCTGGGGATACGGCACCGACATTGATCGGCCCGCAGCACCTGCGTGCGGCAGGCTTCGAGCGCAATGAGGCAGCATTGCCATGGCCGCGGCGCGCCTTTGACGGCAATCGCCTGCTGACGGAGTTTTTCGCTTTCCCGGAAAAATTCCTCTACATAGACATCGATGGGCTCGAGGCGCGCACCCTTCTGCAACGCTCCAATAAGATGGAGTTGTTCATCTATCTCAACCAGGCCGCGCCGCAATTGGAACGCATCGTGGCGGCGGACACGCTGGCGCTGCATTGTACCCCCGCCGTCAACCTCTTCCCCCAGCGTTGCGAGCCCATCACGATGGATGGCACCCGCTCCGACTGGCTGGTGATCGCCGATGCCCGCCGCCCTGCGGCGCTCGAGATTCATTCCATCGAAAGCGTGCGGGAAAGCCGGCCCGATGGCGCGCGCCGTACCGTTTTGCCCTTCCAGCGCCTCGCCCGTGACGGTGCCCCCGATGAGGATGCCGCGCCGATGCAATGGCTCGCCCTGCGCGGGCCCGCCGCATCGCCCCTGACCGGCACGCAAACCCGGCTCATGCTGCGCGATGCCGCTTTTGACCCTGATGCGCCCGCCGATGGCGTGCTGACCATCAACGCCATCTGCTGCAACCGTGACCTGCCAGAGCAACTGCCTTTCGGTGGCGGCCAGCCCCGGCTGCGGGTGGCGGACCCGGAAAGCCCCGCGGCGCAGGCAGAATGCCTCTCGGCCCCCACCGCCACACTGCGCCCGCGCCTGGGCGAACGTGGTGCCTGGCGGTTGGTCTCACATCTGGCGCTCAACCATCTGGGCGTCATGGGCGGGGAGAATGCTGCGGTGGCGCTGCGCGAGATGCTGCGGCTGCATGATCTGCGCGACACGCCGGAAAGTCGCGCCACCATTGCCGGCCTCGTCTCGGTGCAATCCTCCCCAGGCATCGCCCGCATCCCGGGCCAGCGCCCGGGGGTCTTCGTGCGGGGCCTGGATGTCAACCTCACCTTCGACCCTCAGGCATGGCGGCCCGGCCTCTATCTGATAGGCGCGGTGCTGGAGCGCTTCCTGGCGCTGCAGGTCTCGGTCAATGGCTTCGTGCGGACGCGGGCGCTGGTGCGCGGCATTGCAACACCAGTGGCCGCCTGGCCGCCACGGAGCGGGACGCGCGTTCTCCTGTGAGTGACGAAGCCCAAGATGTGCCAGCGCGGCCGCCAGCCGAGCCCGCAGCACCTCCGCCTGCCCCTGCATCGGTCGCGGCCGGGCGCCGCCCCGCTGCCCCCAGCCCGATGCAGACCCTGCTCGCCCATCCTGAGCGCTTTGACCTCGACCAGGCGGCCTTCGTCATCGCCCGTGGCCGTGATCCCGTCACCCTGCCCTATGCGACCACCACCCGGCTCGGCCTGCCACTGGCCGAGGTCACCGCCGCCGACCCGGCCTCGGGCAGCCTCACCTCGCCGCTCTTCGGCCTGATCGGCCCGGGCGGCACCTTGCCGCGGCACTATACAGCCACGGCCGGTGGCGAGTTGCGCCGGCGCAACCGCGCCCTGCAAGCCTTCTTCGACCTGCTGGCCCGCCGCTTCACCGGCATGTGGGTGCGCGCGGGGGCCAAATACCGCCCCGCCAGGACCCCTCTCGCGGCAGAGGGCGCGCTGGATGCGGCCATCGGCATGGCCACACCGGGGCTGGCCGAGCGCATAGCCGTGCCAGCACCCAGCCTGCGCTACCATGCAGGCCATCTCGCCGCGCGCACCCGCAGCGCCGAGCGACTGCGCGCCATGCTGGCGGAGGAGGCGGGCTCTGAGGTCGAGATCGTGGAATTTGCCGGCGGCTGGCTGCGCCTGCCGCCATCCGAACAGTCACGCATCAGCCTAGCGTATAGCCAATTGGGCGTGGATGCCGCGCTGGGCGCGCAGGTCTGGGACAGCCAGGCGCGCTTTATCATTCGCCTCGGCCCGGTGGATGCTGCGACATTTGAGCGGCTGCTGCCCGGCCAGCCACTCTTCGAGCGGCTCTGCGGCCTCACCCGGCTCTTCGTCGGGCCCGAGCAGGATTTCGTGCTCAACCCCCGCCTTGCGGCCGATGCGGTGCCGGCTGCCAAACTGGGCGAAGGCGGCGCCAAGCTTGGATTGACCGCCTGGATGGGAACATCCACCCCACGCCGACGCCCCGCCGCCGATGCCCTGCTACGGCCGACGCCCCCATAATCTCAGGATTTCAGCAATGACCAGTTGGAGCCACGGCTACCCGGCCGACAGCCCTTATACCTTCTCCTTTCAGGCTGCACCCGCGCCGGGAAATTTGGCCCTGGTCTGCGCCCTGATGGGGGTGGAGTGGCGCCCAGCGCCGCGCATGTGCATGATCGATATCGGCTGCGGGCGGGGCTATACGGCCAATACCCTGGCGGCCGCCAACCCGGATTGGACCGTTCTCGGCCTCGATTATAGCCCCGCCCATATCGCCGAGGCCGCCGAATTGGCCGAGCGCGCGCAGTTGGAAAACGCCATCTTCATCGAGGCCGATCTGGCCGAGATGAGCGATGCCGAGATCGACCAATTGCCCGAATTGGACGTGGCCAGCCTGCATGGCGTCTGGACCTGGGTGTCGGATAGCGTGCGGGCAGGGATCGTGCGGCTGCTCTCGCGCCGGCTCAAGCCTGGGGGCATCGTCTATATCGGCTACAATGCCCAGCCCGGCTTTGGCCGCGACATGGGGCTGCAGCGGCTGTTTCGGCACTTGGCAGGCGGCCATGCGGGCCCCTCACCCAGCCGCGCCCAGGCCTGCCTCGGCACCATCCGCGAACTCTACAAGACCAACCCGCGCAACCTGACCACCACGCCGCTGCTGACCCGTATCGTCGATGAGACCGACCCGCTGAATGCCGCCTACCTCGCGCATGAATTCCTCACCGATCATTGGCGCCCGGTCTTCTTCGAGGATCTGCTGGCCGATCTGGCGCCGGCCAAGCTCGACTTCGTCGGCAGCATCGGCCTGCATGAGAACACCGCGGCCTATCTCTTCAGTGACGAGCAGCGCGCGATCTACGACACCATGCCCGAGGGTGTGATGCGGGAGTTCTTCAAGGATATATGCCTCACCCGCCCCTTCCGGCGCGACGTCTTTGTCCGCGGCCTGCGCCGCTGTGATGCGGCGGCGGCGATGGACCGACAGATCATCGCCGCCTGCCGCACAGCCCCCGAGGCCTCGCCCAAATTCGAGGTGCCGGTGGGCAGTGCCGAATTGCCCGAAGAATTGTGGCGCCCCATTGCCGCAGCCCTGAATGAGGGGCCGCAAAGCCTGGGCCGGCTTCGCAGCCTCACGCCCGGGCGCAACCCCACCGCCGCCGAGTTGGTCACCGTGCTGGCCGGCACCGGCTTGGCACTGCCGGTGCTGCGCGATAGCGGCCCCACCGAGGCGACCACCCGCTTCAACCGCATCGTGGCCGAAACCTATGCCAATGAGGGCCGGCAGGGCGGGCAATATGCGCTGGCCTCGCCGGTTGCCGCCGGCGGCCTGCCCTGCAGCTGGCTGGAGATGGCGGTGGCCGTGCGGGTGGGCCAGGGCCAGACCGATGCAACAGCCCTGATCAGCGAGCTGCTGCCGGGCATTGCCGCCACGGAGCTGGACGCCATCGCCCAGAAAACCGCAGCGCTCATCGCGGCCAATACTGCGATCTGGCGCCGTTTTGGGGTGATCTGACGATGGCCGATTGGGGGCATGGCGCCGTGACCGCCAGCAGCTATGCCATTGCCTGGCAGCCCGAGGCCACGCCCTCCCACATCGCCATGGCCTGCGCCATGGCCGGCATAGGCTGGCAGCCCCGCCCGGCAATGACGGTGGCAGATCTGGGCTGCGGGCGGGGCTATAATGCCAATCTGCTGGCTGCGGCCAATCCGGGCTGGACGGTGCTGGGGCTCGACCATGACCCCTCCGGCATTGCCGAGGCCCGGCAATTGGCGGCCCAGGCCGGCCTGGGCAATACCCGCTTCATCGAGGCTGATCTGGGTGGCATGGGCCTGGCCGAAATCGACAGCCTGCCACCGCTTGATATCGTCATTATCCATGGCGTCTGGTCCTGGGTGTCGGATGCGGTGCGGGCGGGCATCGTGCAGTTGCTCGCGCGCCGGCTCAAACCCGGCGGGGTGGCCTATCTGGGCTATAACGCCCTGCCCGCCTCGGGCCCCGATATGGCCTTGCAGCGCTTGCTGCGGCAATTGGCCGGCCCCTTTGGTACCGGCGCAGGCGAGGCGGCGGCGGCAGCCGCGCGTGCCATGGCGCGGCTGCGCGCTATGGCAGGCGCGCTGAAACTGCCCCGCACCCCCATGCTGGCCCGGCTGCTGGCCGAGCCGGCGGTGCTGGAGCCCGGCTTCGTCGCGCATGAATTTCTGACCGCGCATTGGCGGCCGGTCTTTCAGGCCGATCTGTGCCGGGACCTCGATGCCGCGCGGCTGGATTTTGTCGGCTCGGTCAATCTCTTCGAGGCACTGCCCGGGATGTTCTGTGACGGCGAGCAAATGGCCGTCATGCGCCGCATGGGCCATAGCGCAGGGCAGGAATTCCTGAAGGATCTCTGCCTGCCGCGAGGCTTCCGGGCGGATGTTTTCATCCGCGGCGCGCGGCGGCTGGATGGGCTGGCGGCGTTGCATGGCCTGTGGTTGGCTGCGATCGGCACGCTGCCGGAGGAGAGCCCGGTATTGAACACCGGCGCCAGCCGCGGCGGGATTGCGCAGCCACTCTGGACCCAGATCGCCACCATGCTGCGGCAAGGCCCGGCACGATTGGGCGATATCCATGCGGTGCTCGGCCCGGCCGCACCAAATCCGACTGAAATACTGGCCATACTGGTGGGCACGGGCTGCGTGCTGCCGCTATTTCAGGGCGGCGGCCCGCAGGCGGCGGCCACGCGGTTCAATATCGCCGCCGCCGCCACCTATGCACCGCATGGCGAGGATCTGGGCGAGGCGGCTGGGCAATATGGCCTGGCGACGCCCCATGGGCTTGGCGGCTTGCCGGCCAGCGCGCTCGATTTGGCGATTGTCGCGGCCTTGCTGGAGGGCGTAGCGGCGGAGCCTGTGGCCCTGGCACAGCACCTGCAACCACGGCTGGAGGGGGAGCGGCTGCTGACGGCGCAGGGGCGGATAGCGGCGCGCTTGGCCGAAAAATTACCAGCCTGGCGCTATTTTGGTGTGGTGTAGCCGCTTGCGGCATTCGGGATATTGGCGGCCGAAAACCTTGCCTTGCCCACGATATCCCAGCCACTTTCCAACCCATCCTGCCGGTGGCCCAGCAATGCCCCGAAGTCCCGATGCGCAAATGGCGCCTCGATAAACCGGTCGGCATAGGCTTTCGGCCGCGCCCCCCATGCCCCGCCAACCGCTGCCACCAGGTTGGAATGATCCAACCTCCCGCCCCCGGTCGCGCGAATATTCACCCAGCACTGCACGCATTCCCGCACCACGCCGAGAAAACCATGGGTGAGCACCCGCTTCACCGGGTCCACCGTCACCAGCAGCGCCACTTTCCGGTCGGCGCGGCCGAGGCGAATGGCCACCCGCGCCGCCATCTCGCCGCCCCAGGAATGCCCCACCAGGATGAGTGTCTCTCCCCCCGGCCGCGCCATTGCCGCCTCGAACAGCTGGCCATCATCGAGATGCGAGAAATATTGGCTGCGCCCCGGCGGCAGCGCGTCATGCACCGCCCGGACCGCGGCATGGGTGGCATCGCCCATGCCACCGATCAGGGCGAGCCAATGATCTGGGTTGCTGCTCGGCAATGCTGAGGCTCCAGCTGGGCGGGCCAGCTACTCCAGACGCACGCCGGTGGCCCGCACCACCGGGCGCCATTTCTCCTGCTCGGCCGCCATGAAGCTGCGCACCTCATCGGGATTGCCGCGCGGGTCGAGCACAAAACCCGCCTGTTCCAACTCAGCCCGGGTCGCAGGTTCAGCCAGCGCTGCTCCGATGGCATGCGAAAGGCGCTCACGCACAGGCTCCGCCACACCCAGCGGCAGCATCACCGCCATCCACACCGCGGCCTCAAAACCCGGCAGGTTCAGCGCCTCGGCCACGGTCGGGATGTCCGGCAGCAATGGACTGCGGGCGCGGGTGGCCACGGCGAGGATACGAATCCGCCCGGCGCGATGATTTTCGATCGCGGTCGCCACCGTGTCCGAAATCGCATCGAGATGCCCACCCAGCAGATCCGTCATCGCCGGCGCGCTGCCGCGATAAGGCACGTGCAGCATATCGACGCCGCCGGCCTCGCGCTTGAGCAACTCCATCGACAGATGCAGATAGCTGCCACTGCCCGGGCTGCCATATTTCAGCGCACCCGGCCGGGCGCGCGCCGCGGCGATCAGCCCCGGCAAATCCGCCGCCACCTCAGGGCGCACCGCAAAGGCCACGCTGGCCGCCCCCACCAGCGAGGCGGGGGCCAAATCCCGCAGCGGATCAAACACCGGGCGCTCGGCCATCAAGGGATAAAGCCCCAGCGTGCTGGCCGTGGCGAAGAGGATGGTCTGGCCATCCGGCCGCGCCCGCACCGCCTCCAGCGTGCCGATGGCACCCGCCGCCCCGCCACGGTTTTCCACCACCACCGCTTGGCCCAGCACCGCCGCCATGCGCGCGGCGAGGCGGCGGGCGAAGACATCCGTGGCGCCGCCGGGTGGAAAGGGCACCACCATGCGCATGCCTGCCCCCTGGCCCTGGGCCAGGGCGGGCGAGGCCACCGCCACCCCCAGCAAAACCCGCCGGCGCATCAGCGAAACCCCGGCAGCAGCGCCGCCTCCATGATGCGGCGGCCTATCGAGCGGGTTCATGGCATTCTCTCCCATGGCCCTTGTGATGCGGGCCTGGGCGCAAGGCTCCCACAACTCGCATATGCTGGCGAGGTCCTGTCTTTATGCCCAGTAGTGGGAAGGCTCTTTGCGGCAACGAGCCCTTGCCTCAAGGCTCGGCCGCCAGGGCCGCGCTCACCGCAGCGGCGGGGATGACCAAAGTATTGCTGAAGCGCGGTTCACGCAGCATGCTCACATCGGTGATGGTGATACAAATATCCCTGGGGTCGCGCCGCATGTCGTGCTCGGCGAACACCTGCTGCGGTAGCTCCCTCGTGCGGTCAGTACCATCGCGCCGAGGGGTATAGGCTCTGATCGGTATCCAATAATTGATCCGCCCGTCAGGGCGGCGGGGCGCAGGGCCAAAGGGCAAAGGCCTCTCGTAGGACCGGCCCAGTTCATCATAAATACTATCATCGTCGATTTGGTAACGATCCCCGTTCCACCAGGGCCTGCGCCGCTCCAATGCAGGACAAAGTTCGGCCGCCAATTGAAGCACACCCAACCCGCTATTTCGGTCCATGATATCGGTTTCCGAGGATAGCATGACGACGATGCCCACCGGGCTCGACAGGTAACGCATATCCGGCACGATCTGCGGCGGCAGGGACGAGGCCGGCCCCACCTGCTCCAGCCTGAATTGCGCGGTCCCGCAGGCCGCAACAAGCAGCAGCGGAAACAGCAGTGTCAGCCTCGTCCATGATCTCATCTGCTCAATGCCCGTTCCGGCGCGCTTCGGCGCGCGGTGCAGCGTAACGAGCGGTTTTACAAATCAACATTCCTCAGACTTTATTCTATTCGACTGTTGTTATCTTTCCGCAAGTAGCAGGTGCTGACGAAGCCCTGTCCTGCCTCCCCGCTCAGCGGTAGGGCTCTTTACGACAGCGAGACCCGCCTCAGGGTCCAGCCGCCAGAGCCGCGCTCACCGTAGCGGCGGGGATGATAAGTGTGTTGCTGAAGCGCGGTTCACGCAGCATGCTCACATCGGTGATGGTGATACAAATATCCCTGGGGTCGCGCCGCATGTCGTGCTCCGCTGACCACTGTTGCGACAGCCCCGTAGCGCGGTTAGTATCGTGATGTCGGGGGGTATAGGCTCTGATTGGAATCCAATAATTGATCCGCCCGTCAGGTCGGCGGGGCGCATGATCAAAGGGCTGCCGCCTCCCGTGGGACCGGCCTAGTTCGTCATTGATACTATCGTGGTCGAGCCGGAAACGATCCCCGTTCCACCAGGGCCGGCGCCGCTCCAATGCGGGGCAAAGTTCCACCGCCGGTTGAAGTACCCCCAATCCGTTACTGACATCAATAATATCAGATTCTGAGGACAGCATGACGACAATGCCCACCGGGCTCGACCGGTATCGCATATCCGGCACGATCTGCGGCGGCAGCGACGAGGCTGGCCCCACCTGCTCCAACCTGAATTGCGCGGTCCCGCAGGCAGCAACAAGCAGCAGCGGAAACAGCAGTGTCAGCTTCGCCCATGATCTCATCTGCTCAATGCCCGTTCCAGCGCGCTTCGGCGCGCGGTGCAGCGTAACGAGCGGTTTTGTATTTTACCATTCTATAGACTTTATTCTATTAGAATGTTATTATTTTTCCGCAAGTCACAGATGCTGGCGAAGCCCTGTCCTGCCTCCCCGCCCACCGGCAAGGCTCCGCACGACAGCGAGCCCCGCCTCAAGGTCCAGCCGCCAGGGCCGCGCTGACCGCAGCGGCGGGGATCACCAGAGTATTGCTGAAACGAGGTTCGCGCAGCATGTCCACATCGGTGATGGTGATACAAATATCCCTGGGGTCGCGCCGCATGTCGTGCTCCGCTGTCCATTGTTGCTCCAGCCCCGTAGAGCGATGGGTACCAACGCGCCGAGGGGTATAGGCTCTGATCGGTATCCAATAATTGATCCGCCCGTCAGGGCGGCGGGGCGCAGGGCCAAAGGGCAAAGGCCTCTCGTAGGACCGGCCCAGTTCATCATAAATACTATCGCGGTCGAGCCGGAAACGATCCCCGTTCCACCAGGGCCGGCGCCGCTCCAATGCGGGGCAAAGTTCCACCGCCAATTGAAGTACCCCCAATCCGTTATTGTCATCAAGAATATCAGATTCCGAGGATAGCATGACGACAATGCCCACCGGGCTCGACCGGTATCGCATATCCGGCACGATCTGCGACGGCATAGACGAGGCCGGCCCCACCTGCTCCAACCTGAATTGCGCGGTCCCGCAGGCAGCAACAAGCAGCAGCGGAAACAGCAGTGTCAGCCTCGTCCATGATCTCATCTGCTCAATGCCCGTTCCGGCGCGCTTCGGCGAAGCATGCGGCATCACGAGCAAATTCACAATATTTTATGCCAAAGACTTTATTTTAAACCCATTTTCCGACATCCCTACAAACCACCGAGTCAGACGGGCCCTGTTCTCGCCCCTCCGCCCAGCGGCAAGGCTCCGCACCACGGCGAGACCCGCCTCAGGGTCCAGCCGCCAGGGCCGCACTCACCGCAGCGGCGGGGATGACCAAAGTATTGCTGAAGCGTAGTCCGCGCAGTATCACCCCATCCGTGATGGTGATACAAATATCCCTGGGGTCACGCCTCATGTCGTGTTCCGCTGTCCATTGTTGCTCCAGCCCCGTAGAGCGGTTAGTACCAACGCGCCGAGGGGTATAGGCTCTGATCGGTATCCAATAATTGATCCGCCCGTCAGGGCGGCGGGGCGCAGGGCCAAAGTAACTCATTGGTCCATCGAGGGGGCGCCCCAATTCATCATAAATACTATCATCGTCGAGCAGGTAACGATCCCCGTTCCACCAAGGCCTGCGCCGCTCCAATGCAGGACAAAGTTCGACCGCCAATCGAAGCACACCCAACCCGTTATTTCGGTCCATAATATCGGTTTCCGAGGATAGCATGACGACGATGCCCACCGGGCTCGACAGGTAACGCATATTCGGCACAATCTGCGGCGGCAGAGACGAGGCCGGCCCCACCTGCTCCAGCCTGATTTGCGCGGTCCCGCAGGCTGCAACAAGCAGCAGCGGAAACAGCAGTGTCAGCCTCGCCCATAGTCTCATTGGCTCAAAGCCCGCCGCAGAGCGCTTCGGCCATCTGCGCCCGGATGTTCGACAAGGTCGCCAAAGGCTCCATGCCGGTATGGCGCAGCGATGTTTTGATCAGCAAAGCGCTGCGGGGCGCTGCCATAGCGATTGCCGATACGCGCGATGAGGTTATCAGGATCATGCCAGTTTCCTCCGGTGGCCTGAACATTAATCCACTCTCTGCTTCCGGCGCGAACACGCGTAAAGAAGTCCTCAGAATTCCCGTTGCCAACCGGATCTACGGTGACGAGCATATCAATCGGCCTGCCCTCCCCCCCCAGCCGTGCCGCAACCCCTGCGGCCGTATCGCCGCCCCAGCTATGGCCAACAAGCACAATGCGTGTTCCGGGCGGCTGGGCGCGGATGTCGTTGAGGAGTTTTTCAGCTTCGTCGTGGGAATAATATTTTATTGCACCTCCCGAACCAACTCGAACGCCATTGACCTTAAAATCGCGAACATTACCAAACTCCCCATCGGCCGCACCTCCTACGAAAGCGGTGTAGGACGCCCGCGGCGCCGCAACCGCCGCAGGCGGCCGCTCAGAGGGCACAGCCTGGCCCGCCGCCGGCGGCGCAGCGCCCCGCGCACGGCGTTGGTGATAGTCAGAAACATGCTCCGGCTGCCCATTGCGGCGGCGCTCATAGGAGCGGACATGGACCAGCAAAGACCCGCCCTCACCCCCCGCCGGCGGGTATAATTCCTGAAATCCACGGGTCACATCAGCCACATAGGCCGCCCGTTCGGGATGGCCTGACTGCCAATAGCGCGGGTCTCGCATCGCCCGCCGCAGTTCCGCTTCGCTTCGCTTTGGTCCAGTGGCCATCTTCATCGCTCCATGGTGAAGCGGCTTTATATCCTTTTCCTACGCATTAATCAATATAAATTCCTACTACAGCCCCGCCAACCCAGCAAGGCTTACCGCCACCTGCGTCCCCGCATCCAAATCCTTCCACTGCAAGCCGCCATCCTCGGCCACCAGCAGCGCCGCACGGGCATTCTGCTTATTCGCCCTCTCCAGCCGCCGCTTGAGATTGCCGCGATAGGCCATCTCCGCATGGGTGCCCGCCGCACGCAGCGCCTGCAGCGCGGCCAAAGCCGGCGCCTCGGCCGCATCGCCCATCGGCACCACCGCCACCGGCCGCGCGGCGGCGGGCGTGCGCCCGGCATCCTCCATCAGCAGCGCCAGGCGCTCCATGCCCGCCGCCCAGCCCACCGAAGGCGTGGGCGGCCCGCCCATCTCCTCCACCAGCCCATCATAGCGCCCACCGGCCATCACCGTGCCCTGCGCGCCCAGCCGGTCAGTCACAAACTCAAAGGCGGTGTGGCTGTAATAATCCAAGCCCCGCACAATCCGCGGGTTTTCCCGCAGCGGCACGCCAAAGCCCTGCAAATACCGCAGCACCGCCGCGTAATGCGCCGCTGCCCCCGCCGTCAGATGCGCCGTGATCAGCGGCGCGCCTTCCACCAGCGCGCGGTCAGCGGGGTCCTTGCTGTCCAGGATACGCAGCGGGTTTTTCTCCAGCCGCGTCTTGCTATCGGCCGAAAGCTGCTCGGCATGGGCCGAAAAATACCCCACCAGCGCGGCGCGGTACGCGTCGCGGCTTTCAGCATCGCCCAGCGTATTGATCTCCAGAACCACCCCATCGGCAATGCCCAGCGCCTGGATGATCTGCCAGCCCGCGGCAATCACCTCAGCATCGGCCAGCGGCTCGGCGGCCCCCAAAATCTCACAACCGATCTGGTGGAATTGCCGGTAGCGCCCCTTTTGCGGCCGCTCATAGCGAAACATCGGCCCGGCATAGAAGGCCTTTTGCGGCAGCGACTGGGTGAGCCCATTGGTCACCAGCGCACGGCAAACCCCGGCGGTATTCTCCGGCCGCAACGTCAGGCTCTCCCCGCCACGATCCTCGAAGGAATACATCTCCTTCGCCACCACATCGGAGGTATCGCCCAAGCCGCGCGCAAAAACCCGGGTATCCTCGAAGATCGGCGTGAACCATTCCTCAAAGCCATAAAGCCCGGCGATGCGCCGCGCCGTATCGGCAACGGCATTGTGGCGGCGGGCATCGGCGCCGATCATATCCCGGGTGCCGCGCGCGGGTTGCAATTTGCTGCTCATCGGCTGGCTATGGCCCAGGATGCGCCGCTTGTCATGGGGTGGGCCCACGGCCATATCCTCGCTCATGCGCTTGGTCCTCGCCCTGCTGTTGCTGTTGGCGCCCATCGCCATGGCGCAGCCCTTCACCACGCCGCGCAGCACCACCACCTTGTTGAGCGAGGCCACCTCGGTCGCCCCCGGCCAGCCTTTCCGCGTGGCGCTCGACCAAAGCCTCAGCCGCGGCTGGCATATTTACTGGAGCAATCCCGGCGATGCCGGCGCACCGCCCGAGATCAGTTGGACCCTGCCCGAAGGTGCCACGGCCTCCGGGCTGCAATTCCCCGCCCCAAGCCGCATCGCCTATGGCCCGCTGGTCAATTTCGGCTACCAGAACAGCGCCTCCTTCCTGGCCAGCATCACCCCCCCCGCCAGCCTGCGCCCCGGCGAGAGCCTGAGCATCACCGCTGTGGCGAATTGGCTGATCTGCGCCGAAATCTGCATCCCCGAGGAGGCGCGCTTCACCCTCACCCTGCCGGTCGAGGCCATATCCCGCCCCGCCCCCGGCCAGGCCGGGCGCTTCGCCGCCGCCGAGGCCGCCCTGCCCCGCCCCCTGCCCTTTCCCGCCCGCATCGGCTTTGCCGGCAGCGCCGGCGCGCTGGAGATCACCGCCCTGCCGCCGGGCGGCCTGCGGGAGGCATTTTTCTTCCCCGCCATCCCCGCCCTGATCGACAATACCGCCCCCCAGCCCCTGGCGATGGAGGCGGAGCGGCTGACCCTGGGCCTCACCCGCGGCACCGCCCCATTGCCCAGCGCCATCGAAGGCGTGCTGGCCCTGACCGATAGCCAAGGCGTCCGCCAAGCCTATGCCATCAACCTCCCCCCAGGCCCGATGCCGGCGCTGACCCCGATTCTGCCGCTCTGGCAGGCGCTGCTATTCGCCATGCTGGGCGGGCTGATCCTCAACCTCATGCCCTGCGTCTTCCCCATACTCGCGATGAAGGCGGTGGGCCTCGCGCGTCTGGCTGGCGAGGGCCGGGGGCAGATCCGTGCCCATGCCGCCAGCTACAGCGCCGGCGTGGTGCTCTCCTTCCTCGCCATCGGGGCGGCGCTGCTGGGGCTGCGGCTGGCCGGCAGCGCTGCCGGCTGGGGCTTTCAATTCACCCAGCCCGGCTTTGTCGCCCTCATGGCCTGGGTGATGCTCGCGGTGGGGCTCAACCTCTCCGGCGCCTATGCCATGGCCGGGCCGGTGCTCTCCGGTCAGGCCCGGCGCGGCCATGCCGGCAGCTTCTTCACCGGCGCCCTGGCCGTGCTAGTGGCCACACCCTGCACCGCGCCCTTCATGGCGGTGGCCCTCGGCGCGGCCATGGCGCTGCCGCCGCTGCCCATGCTGCTGGTCTTCGCCGCCATGGGGCTGGGGCTTGCTTTGCCTTACGCCCTTCTGGGGCTGGCCCCCGGCCTGGCGTCATGGCTGCCCCGGCCCGGCCTATGGATGGAGCGGCTGCGCCAGGCCCTGGCCTGGCCGATGTATGCCGCAAGCGCCTGGCTGGTTTGGGTGCTCGCCCAGATCGCCGGGCCGCATGGCGTGGCGCTGGCGCTGCTGGGCGGGCTGCTGGTGGGGTTTGCCGCCTGGGCCTTGGGCCGGGCACAGCGTGGCGGCGGCCGGCTGGCCCGCCTGGGCGCGCTTTCGGCCGCGCTGGCAGCCTTGGCGCTGCTGCCGGTCTTTCTCGGCACCACGCCGCCGCCGGGCCTGAATTCGGGGCCGCATGAGCCCTGGTCCGCCGCGCGGGTGGAGGCGCTGCGTGCGGAGGGCCGACCGGTCTTCGTCAACCTCACCGCCGCCTGGTGCATCGCCTGCAAGGTCAATGAGCTTGTGGCGCTGGACACCGCGGCCGTGCAGGCCGGCTTCACCGCCGCGGGCGTGACCCAATTGGTGGGAGACTGGACGCGCGGAGACAGTGCCATCACCGCCTTGCTGCGCGCCCATGGGCGGGAGGGCGTGCCGCTTTACCTCTTCTACCCCGCCCAGGGCGCCCCGCCCGTGGTGCTGCCGCAAATCCTGACCGAGGGGATTGTGCTGCGAGCAATCGGCGGGGCGGGCTGAACCGCGGCACGTTTTACTGCGACGCGTTTTACTGCGGCACGTTTTACTCTGGCCGAATATTGCCCTGCCTGACCACCCGCTGCCAACGCGCGATCTCCTGCGCCTGAAACCTCGCAAATACTTCAGGCTGGCTGGCCACCACCTCAAAGCCCAAATCCTCCAGCCTTGCGAGCGTGGCGGGCGCGCGCAGGGCTGCCGTCGCCGCCTCATGCACCCGGGCAACCAACGGGGCCGCCATACCCGGCGGCCCACCCAGCGCCTGCCAGGAATAGACCACGAGTTCAGGCAGCCCGGCCTCGGTCGCATGCGGCACCTCGGGCAGCAGCGGATGGCGCGCCTCCGAGGTGACGAGCAGCGCCCGCACCCGGCCATCGCGAATCTGCGGCATGATCGAGCCCAGATTTTGGAAGCTGAACGGCACATTGCCGGCCAACAGCGCTGCAGTGGCGGGCCCGCCACCGGTGAAGGGGACATGGGTGGAATCGGTGCCTGTCACCTGGCTGAACAGCGCGCCCGTCGTGTGGTCCGAACTGCCAATGCCGCTGCTGGAATAAGCGCCATTATTGCCCGGTCGCTTCAGCCAAGCGATGAACTCGGCAAGATTGGCAACCGGCGCAACCGCTGGGTTCACCACCAGCACATTGGGTGTGCGAACCGTTTGCATGATGCGCGTGAGGTCACGCGTCGGGTCATATGGCAGGTTGGGCCGAAGTGCGACATTGATCGCCCAAACCGAGAGCGGCGCGTGCATCAGCGTATGCCCATCGGGCGCTGCGCGCACCACATGCTGGGTGCCGATAATGCCGCTGGCACCGGGCCGGTTCTCCACCGCGAAGGGCTTTTCGAGGGCATGCTGCATGTGCTGGGCCAGCGAACGGCCGATAATGTCCGATGATGAACCCGGGGCGAAGGGCACAATAATGGTCACGCCGCGCGCCGGCCATGCCTCCTGCGCCAAGGCCGGGCTGGCCAGACATAGCAGCGCCGCGCGGCGGGCAATCCTAACGGTCATGGGTTTTCCTCCAGGCATCGAATAGCGCCACATTAGCAGGGTCAGTCGCCGGATACAGGCCGCGGATGCTGTGCCCCGCCCGCACACGCTCAGTGGCGAAATCCTCATAGGCCGTCATCTCGCTCGCCTCCTCGGCCAGTTCATCGGCGAGGTGGGCGGGCAGTGCTATCACCCCATCGCCATCCCCCACCATGATGTCGCCAGGGAAGACCGGCGCATCGCCGCAGGCGATTGGCTCATTGAGCGCAATGGCGTGGTTGAGGGTGAGGTTGGTGGGTGCTGAGGGCCTTTGGTGAAAGGCCCAGATCTCCAGCCCGGCAATCTCCTGCGCATCGCGAAACCCGCCATCGGTCACCACCCCCGCCACGCCGCGGGCCTGCAGGCGATTGACCAAAATGCCCCCGGCCGAAGCGGCGCGGGCATCCTTGCGGCTATCGATCACCATGACATGGCCAGCGGGGCATTCCTCGATGCCACGGCGCTGCGGGTGGCTCGGGTCCTTGAACACCTCAATGCCGTTCAAATCCTCCCGCGCTGGGATATAGCGCAGCGTATAGGCCGGCCCGACCATGGATTGGCGCCCATGCACCCGCAGCGGCTGCACATTCTGGATGAATTGCTGCCGGAAGCCGCGCTTGAACAGCGCGGTGGCCAAGGTTGCGGTGGAAACATTCTTCAGCAGTGCGAGGGTTTCGGGTTTCATCAGTAAATCACCGGCTCGGTGACCGGCGCGCCGAAATCGGTGCGCAAAAAGTCGAAATCCGCCCCCTCATTGGCCTGCTGAATATGGCGGCTGAACATCCAGCCATAGCCGCGCTCGTAATTCACCGCAGGCGGCGTCCAGGCTGCCCGGCGCGCCGCCATTTCCTCATCCGAGATGGCAATATCGATCCGCCGCGCCGCCACATCCATGGTGACGATATCGCCGGTGCGCAGCAGCGCCAGCGGCCCGCCCACGAAGGATTCAGGGGCCACATGCAGCACGCAGGCGCCATAGCTGGTGCCCGACATCCGGGCATCGGAAATCCGCAGCATGTCGCGATGCCCCTCCTTGAGCAGCCGCCGCGGCATGGGCAGCATGCCCCATTCCGGCATGCCCGGCCCGCCCTGCGGCCCGGCATTGCGCAGCACCAGAACATGGTCTGGCGTCACGTCCAGAGTCTCATCCTCAATCGCCTTCTTCATGGACGGATAATCGTCAAACACCAGCGCCGGGCCGGAATGCTTGAGGAATTTCTGGTCCATCGCCCCGGGCTTGATCACGCAACCATCGGGCGCGAGATTGCCATAGAGCACCGCGAGCGACCCCTCGCCGTAAATCGCCTTATCCTGGGTGCGGATCACATCATCATTGAAGGTCTTAGCCCCCTCGATATTCTCGCCCAGCGTCTTGCCATTCACCGTCAGGCAATCGAGGTGCAAATGCTCGCGGATATTGTTCATCAGCGCGCGGATTCCCCCGGCATAGAAGAAATCCTCCATCAGATAATCCTTCCCCGTGGGGCGGACATTGCCGATGACCGGCACGCGGCGCGACGCCTTCTCAAAATCCTCGAGCCCGATATCGGTACCGGCGCGCCGCGCCATGGCGATCAGATGGATGATCGCATTGGTCGAACAGCCCATCGCCATCGCCACCGCAATCGCGTTTTCAAACGCCTGGCGCGACTGAATCTTCGAAGGCTGCAAATCCTCCCACACCATTTGTACGATGCGCCGGCCGCTATCGCTGGCGAGGCGAATATGCCCCGCATCGGGTGCCGGTATCGAGGAGCCGCCGGGCAGCACCATGCCAATCGCCTCGGCAATCGCCGTCATGGTGCTGGCCGTGCCCATGGTCATGCAGGTGCCATGGCTGCGGGCAATGCCGGCCTCCACCCCCTGCCAGTCGCGATCAGTGATTTTGCCGGCGCGCAATTCATCCCAGTATTTCCAGGAATCACTGCCCGAACCCAGGGTCTTGCCCTCAAAATTGCCGCGCAGCATCGGCCCAGCCGGCACATAGATGGTGGGGATATTCATGCTCGTCGCACCCAGCAGCAGGCCGGGGGTGGATTTGTCGCAGCCGCCCAGCAGCACGCAGCCATCCACCGGGTGGGAGCGCAGCAACTCCTCCGTCTCCATCGCCAGCATATTGCGGTAGAGCATGGTGGTTGGCTTGACGAAAACCTCGGCCACCGAAATCGCCGGCAATTCCATCGGCAGGCCACCGGCCATCAGCACGCCACGCTTCACATGCTCCGCCCGGTCGCGCAGATGCACATGGCAGGGCGAGAGGTCAGACCAAGTGTTGATAATGGCAATCACCGGCCGCCCGGCCCATTCCTCCGGCGCATAGCCCATCTGCATGGCGCGCGAGCGGTGGCTGGAGGAGCGCAGATCATCAGGCGCAAACCAGCGGGCGGAGCGAAGGTCTTCGGGTTTTTTCATGAACAATCCAATCCTATCTCGGCAGCGGGGTTGACCGGGGGCAGGCCTGCCCGGCTGAACAAGCCACCGCGCGGCGCCCATCCATCCTCCCCCCGCTTATTCTTGCGCGTATCGGAGCCCAGCCCTGGCTTGCGCGCAAGGTGGCACCCATCGCCAGGATAGGCTCACCCGCCGGGCAATACCTTGCCGGGGTTCATCCGCCAGCCCGGGTCCAGCACAGCCTTGAGGCTGCGCATCACATCCAGCGCCACCGGGTTTTTCAGCGCCGCCATGCTCTTCACCTTGGATTGGCCAATACCGTGCTCGGCCGAGAAACTCCCCCCCGCCGCCACCGCCAATTCGGCCACCGCGTCATCAAAGCCGCCCGCCCGCGCCACCCAGGCCTCGCGCGCGGTGCCCGGCGGTGCCTGCAATGAGATATGGATATTGCCATCGCCCAGATGGCCAATGCACATCACATGCCCCTCCGGCCAGCGCGCGGCGGAGATGGCATGCACCTGCTCCAGAAACAGTGGCACAGCGGAGACCGGCACGGCGCAGTCCGTGGCAATGGCCGGGCCCGCCTGTTTGGTGCAATCGGGCGTGCTCTCGCGCATCCGCCAGAGCATGGCGCGGGTCTCCTCGGATTCAGCCAGCATGGCGTCAACGCATTCGCCCGCCTCCAGCGCCGCGGCCAGGCTATCCTCCATAATGGCGCGCAAGCCAGCCGCGGCATGGGCGGCGGCAATCTCGATGATGCAATACCAAGGCGTGCTCAGCGGCACGGGGGCACGAAAGCCATGGCCATTCTGAATCGTCAGCGCGATGGTCCGCTGGCCGCAGAGTTCAAACGCCACCAGATCCGCCCCACAGCCTTGCATCCGCCCCAGCAGCCGCAGCGCCTGGGCTGGGCTCTCCACCGCCACGAAAGCCGTCTCGCGCACCCGCATCGGCGGGTAGAGCTTCAGGCTGGCCGCCGTCACCAGCCCCAGCGTGCCCTCGGCGCCGATAAAAAGGTGGCGCAGCGCATAGCCGGTATTGTCCTTGCGCACCCGGCGCAGATCATCCAGCACCCGCCCATCGGGCAGCACCACCTCCAGCCCCAGCACCAGGTCACGCACCGTGCCATAGCGCAGCGCCCGAATGCCGCCGGCATTGGTCGAGATCACCCCGCCAATATGCGCCGAGCCCTGGGCGCCGAAATTCAGCGGGAAGAAACGGTCAGCCTCCGCCGCCGCAGTGCCGACATTCTCCACGATGCACCCCGCATCCACCGTGATGGACATATCCACCGGGTCAATCGTCCGAATGCGGTTCATCCGCTCCATCGAGATGGTGATGCTGGGGGTATTGCCAGCGATCGGCACAGTCCCACCAGCCAACCCCGTGCGACCGCCAGCCGGCACCACCCGCAAGCCCTGCGCCGCCGCCTCGCGCAGAATGGCCGAGACCTGCTCTGTGCTGGCCGGGCGCAGCACCATATCGGGGGTCGCGCGCAGATTGCCGCGCCAATCCTCGCCATAAGGCGCTGTATCCTGAGCTTCCGTCAGGCAATGCTGTGCGCCGACAATGCGCGCGAAACCATCCATGGGCGTTCTCCTTGGGCCTGATTGCACGCCCCGACAGCGCGCCGGTCAACCGGTTGACCGCAGCCCGCGCCGGCCCAAAGCTGGCCACAGGGAGAAAACGCCATGGAATTGGAAGCAGACTACATCGTGGTGGGCGCCGGCTCAGCCGGATGCGCCGTCGCGGCCCGGCTGGCGGAACAGCCGGGCGTGCGGGTGGTGCTGCTCGAGGCCGGCGGCCGGGACACCAACCCCTGGCTGCATATCCCCATCGGCTATGCCAAGACGATGTATCACCCCAAACTCTCCTGGAACCTCAAAACCGCCGGCGAGCCGGAACTGAAAGGCCGCCAAATCGATTGGCCGCGCGGCCGGGTGATGGGCGGCTCCTCGGCCATCAATGGCCTGATCTATATCCGCGGCCAGGCGGCCGATTACGATCACTGGCGGCAATTGGGCTGCATCGGCTGGAGCTTCGCCGATGTCCTGCCGCATTTCCGCGCCGCCGAGGATAATGAGCGCGGCGCCGATGAACTGCACGGCCAGGGCGGCCCGCTCGGCGTCTCCAATATGCGCGACCATAACCCCATCTCCGCCGCCTTCATCGCGGCGGCGAAGGAGCTGGGCTTCCCGGAAAACCCCGATTTCAACGGCCATGAGCAGGAGGGCGCCGGCTGGTATCAGGTCACCGCCCGCAATGGCCTGCGCTGCTCCGCCGCCACCGCCTATCTGAAACCCTGCCCGGCCAATCTGCAGATCATCACCGATGCCCCGGCGCGCCGCCTCCTGCTGGAGGATGGCCGCTGCACCGGCGTGGTCTATGCCCAGGGCGGCGTGGAGAAGACGTTGCGCGCCCGGCGCGAGGTCGTCCTCAGCGGCGGCGCCATCCACTCCCCGCAATTGCTCATGCTCTCGGGCATCGGTGATGGCGCGCATTTGCAGGAGATGGGCATCGAAACCCGCCACCATTTGCCCGCCATCGGCCGCAACCTGCAAGATCACTTCCAGGCCCGGATGGTCTTCCGCGCCAATGCCAAGGTCACCTTCAATGATGTGGCCAACTCCTTCTGGGGCAAGATTCGCACCGGGCTGGAATTCGCCCTCAACCGCTCCGGGCCGCTCACCTTCTCGGCCGGCACGGCGGGGCTTTTCGCCCGCGTCATGCCGCAATCCGCCACCCCGGATGTGCAATTCCACTTCGTGCCCTTCAGCGCCGCCGGCCCCGGCAAGGGGCTGCATGATTTCCCCGGCTTCACCATGAGCATGTGCCAGTTGCGCCCCGAAAGCCGCGGCAGCATCACCCTCGCCAGCCCCGACCCCACGGCCCAGGCGCATATCCAGGCCAATTATCTAAGCGAGAAATTTGACCGCGATTGCATCGTCGCCGGCCTGAACCTCACCCGCCGCCTCGCCGCCACCACCGCCCTGTCGCGCTGGATCGACAGCGAATTCCTCCCCGGTAGCCAGGCTCAGGGCGATGACGCGATGCTGGATTTCGCCCGCTCCACCGGCATCACCATCTACCACCCCTCCGGCACCTGCCGCATGGGCGAGGATGCACACAGCGTGGTGGATAGCCGCCTGCGGCTGCGCGGCGTGGCCGGGCTGCGAGTGGCCGATGCCTCGGTGATGCCCACCGTGGTCTCGGGCAATACCAATGCCGCCTGCATCATGATCGGCGAAAAATGCGCCGCGATGATCCGGGCCGATCACTTGGCCGCGCCCGCGCCGCAGCGCAATATCGCCGCATGAACATCCACGATTCCTACCCGCTGCGTGACAAGGTGGCCTTTGCCGGCATCGGCACCTCCGCCTTCGGCAATTTCCCCGCCAATGATTCCTATGGCCTGGGCTGCGAGGCGCTGAACATGGCGCTCGATGATGCCGGCCTGCGCCCGGGCGATATCGACGGCCTCATCGTCAACCGCATCCCCAGCTATGAGCGCTTTGCGGAGATGATGGGCATCAACCCGCAATATTGCCTGCTGACCGAAACCCCGGGGCGCTTCTCCGGCGTCTCGCTCTCCCTGGCGATGCAGGCGGTGGCCACCGGCGCGGCCAAGACGGTCGCGCTGGTCTATGGCAATAATGGCCGCTCCAAGCGGGTGAATTACGGCGGCGGCGACAGCCAATGGAGCGCCTGGGGCATGACCAGCCCAGGTGCGAGCCACGCCATGATGTGGCGCCGCCACATGCATGATTACGGCACCACCCATGCCGATCTCGGCTGGGTGGCCGAGGCCTTCCGCCACCATGCCTGCCTCAACCCCGATGCGGTGATGCATGGCCGCCCCATCACCCGCGAGGACCACGCCACCGCCCGGCCGATCTGCGAGCCGCTCAAGCTGCTCGATTACTGCCTGATCAATGATGGCGCGGTGGCCTGGATCATCACCAGCACCGAGCGCGCGCGCGACATGCGCCGCCCGCCGGTGCTGATCTCCGGCTATGCCCGGCAGGATAATTTCACCTATGGCAGCGCGCCCCCCACCGATTACTGGCAGGGCGCCTTCGCCAAGGTGCAAGGCGAGATCTACGCCCGCGCCGGCATCGGCCGCGATGAGCTTTCGGGCCTGGGCATCTACGATAATTTCTCCCCCACCGTGCTGTTCAGCCTCGAGGGCATGGGCTTCTGCCCACACGGCGAGGGGGGCAATTTCGTCAAGGATGGCACGCTGCGCCTGGGCACCGGCCGCTTACCCACCAATACCTCGGGCGGCCATCTCTCCGACAGCTACATGCAGGGCTGGGGCATCATCGCCGAATGCGTCCGCCAGTTGCGCGGCGATTGCGGTGCGCGGCAAATTCCCAATGCCGAGACCATGCAGTATATTTGCGGCACCAATATCGCGCTCTCCGCGATTTTTCGCAGGGGCTGAACCATGAAACCCGTCATTGATGTCTGGTCCACGCCCTTTTGGGATGCCGCCCGCGAAGGCCGGCTTATGGTCCAGCGCTGCACCGATACCGGACAATGCTTCTTCCCCCCCGCGCCGGTCTCCCCCTTCACCGGGCGGGCCAATATCGAATGGATCGAGAGCGCCGGCCGCGGCGAACTCTTCTCCTTTGTCGTCTTCCACCAAAAATACTTTCCAGGCTTCCCCACCCCCTACCCGGTGGTGATGGTGAAGCTCGATGAGGGCCCCATGCTCCTGACAAATCTGCGCGGTGCCGAAGCCTCGGCACTCAAAATCGGCCAACGCATGCATGTGGTCTTCGACCCGGATGTGGATGGCATCACCCTGCCGCAATTCGAGATCGCCGCATGAGCACCCTGCCCCCCGAGCGCAGCACCGGCCCGCTGGTTATCGCTGAACACGAAGGCTGGGCCGAAATCCGCGTCAACCGCGAAGACAAGCGCAACGCCATGGACCGCGCCTCCCGCGTCGCCCTGCTCGACACCTTCGAGGCCCTGCGCGGGCGCGCCAAGGCCATCATCCTCACAGGCACCGGCGGCAGCTTCTGTGCCGGCATGGACCTCAAGGAACGCTCCGCCGAAGTGGCCCAGGGCCGCGAGGATGCCGGCGAGCAATGGATCGCCGTCAACATGGCCATCCGCAAACACCCGGCCATTTTCATCGCCGCAGTGAATGGCCTGGCCCTGGGCGGCGGCTCCACCTTAATCAATGTGTGTGACCTGGCCGTGGCCTCGACCCAGGCCTCCATCGGCTGCCCGGAAATGGGCTTCTCCACCTATCCTGGCATGGCCGGCCCCGCCGCCCAGCTTTCGGGCATCACCCGCAAACAGGCCGCCTGGCTGGTGCTCACCACCAACCGCATCAGCGGCGAGACCGCAGCCCGCTGGGGCATGGTGAATGAATGCGTGGAGCCAGAGGCCCTGCTCCCCCGCGCCCGCGACATCGCCACCCAGCTCGCGCAATTCGATGGCGTGGCGCTTTCCGAATCCAAATTCGCGCTCGACCGCATCCCCGCCTTCATCACCGATTGGCAGCAGGCGATGGATCACGGCCAAATGGTCAATTCCACCATCCGCGGCAAATCCCGCGCCCAGGCCGAGGGCCTGGCTCGCTTCGCCTCCGGCCAGAAAAACCCAGGGCAAGGCGTGTGAGGCCGCTCGCGGGGAGGCGCATCCTCGATCTCTCGGCGCGTTGCGGGCAGCAGCCGCATGCCCTGGCCGCCGCCATGGCCGGCAAGCTCTGCGCCCTTTACGGTGCCGAGGTGGTGCGCCCCGAAGGGCCGATGATCGACCCAACCCAACCGCTTGGCCGCTTCCTCGATGCCGGCAAGCAGGCCACAGGCGAGGGTTTTGACGCCGCCATCGGCCCATTTTTTGACGCCGCCATCGGCCCATTTTTTGACGCCGCCATCGGCGATGCATCCGTCGCCGGCGCGCCCATCCTCCTGCGCTTCTCCGTCTTCGGCCCAGGCCAGGACCCAGCCATGAGCGAGTTGGGCCTGCTTGCCCTTTCCGGCCTGCTCGGCATTGTCGGCGAATCCCATCGCCCCCCCGCCGCCCTGGCCGGCCATCAGCCCGCCTATGCCGCCGGCCTCGCCGGCTGCACGGCCCTACTGGCAGCGCTGCATGCGGGCGGGGCCGAAACCGTGGACATCTCCCTCTTCGACGTCACCTGCTGGCTGAACTGGAAAGTCGCCGCCGCGATGATGGTGATGGGCGAGGTGCCAACCCGCGGCGGCTCGCGCGCCGATTGGTTCACCCTGCCCGCCTCCGATGGCCATATCGCCCTGGTCTATATGGAAAAGGACTATCCGGCGCTGCGCGACATGCTGGCCATAGAAGACCCGCGCTTCGAAACCCGCGCCGGCCGCCTCACCCACCGCGCCGAATTCGAAACCCTGATCCGCCCCTGGTTCGCCGCCCGCACCCGGGAGGCCATCACCCGCGAGGCGCAATCGCGGCGCATTCCCATTGGCCCCGTCCGCACCCCGGCCGAATTGCTGGCCGACCCGCAATACGCCGCCCGCGGCTTCGTGGGCCCGGGCGGCATGCCCGCCATGCCCTTCCGCGCCAATGGAGTTCGCCCGCATGGCTGAAGCACCGCTCAAGGGCATTCGCGTGATCGATCTGGGTTGGCTGACCGCCGGCGCCGCCACCTCCACCCTGCTGCTCGACCTCGGTGCCGATGTGGTGAAGGTGGAAGGCCCCGGCGCGCTCGACCCGTTCCGCAACTGGGCCGGGGCCGAGGCCGGGCGCCCCTGGTGGGATGAAAGCCCCTGGTTCGCCTTCACCAATCGCGGCAAGCGCTCGCTCTGCCTGGACCTCAAAGACCCCCAGGGCCAGGCCGCCATGCTGGCCCTGCTCGCCACCGCCGATGTGCTGGTGGAAAATTACCGCCGCGGCGTGCTCGACCAATGGGGCCTGGGCGCTGCCGAACTCCGCCAGAAATTCCCCCGCCTGATCATCGCCTCCATCTCCTCCCAGGGCGAGGATGGCCCGGAGCGCGACATGGTCAGCTTCGGCTCCACCCTGGAAGCCACCTCCGGCCTCGCCTCCCTCACCGGCGAGGCCGATGGCCCGCCCATCATCTCCGGCCGCGATGTAAACTACCCCGACCAGGTGGTCTGCCTCTTCGCCTCCGGCGCCGTGGTGGCGGCGCTGATGGAGCGTGAGCGCACCGGAGAGGGCTGCCATATCGACCTTTCGCAGCGCGAACTCACCTCCTTCCTGCTCGGCGAGGAATTTTTGGCTGCTGCCGAAGGCAGACCCAGCCCCCGCCAAGGCTTCGGCCCCGGCTGCCGCGTGGAGGATGACATCGCCTTCTGGCCCAATGGCGGCAATGCAGCGGTGCGCGATGCCCGCGCCCTCTCTGAATCTGCCGAATTCCAATCCGGCACCGCCGTGCTGCGCTCGCCCGATGGCACCCCGGCCAAGGGCATCCCCTTTCGCTTCGCCACCCGCCCGCTGGCGGTGCAGGATAATTGCCATTCCCTGGGCGCCGATAACCACGCGGTGATGACCGAAGCCGGGCTGGGTCCAGCCGAGATCGCCGCCCTGGAGGCCGGAGGCGTTCTCGCCACAAAACCCCGCCGAGGGCCAACCAAATGAACCGCCGCGACCTCTTCGCCGCGCTGGCCTGCCCCGCCTTGGCCTCCCAGGCCTTGGCCTGGGTGCCAGACCGCCCGCTCCGCCTCATCATTCCCTTCGCTCCCGGCGGCACCAATGACATCATCGGCCGCCAGGTGGCCGAGGGCATGGCCGCGCGCCTCGGCCAATCCATCATCGTGGAAAACCGCGGCGGCGCCGGCGGCGTGCTGGGCAGCGAAATGGTCGCCAAGGCAGCGCCCGATGGCTACACCTTGCTCCTGGGTGGCTCGGGCAGCCTGGTCATCAACAGCTTCGTCCATCGCCGCGTGCCTTATGACCCGGTGGCCGGCTTCGCGCCCATCGGGCTGATGGCCTCGGGCGCCAATATCATCACCGTCCACCCCGGCGTGCCGGCCCGCAACCTCGCCGAATTGCAGGCCGTCGCCCGCCGCGCCGCGCCGCCCTTGAACTACGCCTCCTCCGGCGTGGGCACCACCAGCCACCTCGCCTCCGCCATGCTGTGCCAGGCCATGGGCGTGGAATTGGAGCATATCCCCTATCGCGGCACCGGCCCCCTGCTGTCGGACCTTGTGGCCGGCCGGGTGCAGATGTTCACCAATGCCCTCGCCCCCATGCAGCCGCAGGTCGAGGCCGGCACCATCCGCGCCCTGGCCATTGCCGGCCCCAGCCGCAACGCCGCCCTGCCCCATCTGCCCACCACCGCCGAGGCCGGTTTCCCCAGCGTGCTGGCCGCCACCTGGTTCGCCCTCTTCGCCACCGGCGGCACCCCACCCGAGCGGATTGCCAGCCTGCATGCCGCACTCAACGCCGCCATGGCCGACCCAGTGCTGCGCGCCCGCATCACCGAGGGCGGCGTGGATATCGAAACCTCCGCCTCCCCAGCCGAACTCAGCCGCTTCTATCTCGAAGAACGCGCCCGCTGGGGTGCCGTGGTGCGCCGCGCCAATATTCAGGCCGAATAAGAATGGATTTCGAACCCAACGCCACCCAAGCCGCCATCCGCGAGGGCGTGGCGGCTCTCTGCTCACGTTTCGACGACGCCTATTGGCTGGCGCGCGACGAGGAAGCACGCTTCCCCCACGAATTCTACGCCGCCGTGGCCGAGGCCGGCTATCTGGGCATTTGCATCCCCGCGGAATATGGCGGCGCGGGCCTGGGCATCACCGAAGCCGCGATCATGATGGAGACCATCGCCGCCAGCGGTGCCGGCATGTCCGGCGCCTCGGCCATCCACATGAACATCTTCGGCCTCAACCCGGTCGTCGTCTTCGGCACGCCCGCGCAAAAGGCCCGCTTCCTCCCCCCCCTGGTCGCCGGCCGCGAAAAAGCCTGCTTCGGCGTCACCGAACCCACAACCGGCCTCGACACCACCCGCCTCAAAACCCGGGCTGAAAAACGCGGCGACCGCTATGTCGTCAACGGCCAGAAGGTCTGGATTTCCACCGCCCAAGTGGCCGACCGCATCCTGCTGCTCGCCCGCACCACGCCCATCGAGCAATGCGCCAAACCCTCCGATGGCCTGTCGCTCTTCTACACCGCACTGGACCGCAGCCGCGCCTCGGTGCGCGAGATTCACAAAATGGGCCGCGCCGCGGTTGATTCCAACGAGATTTTCTTCAGTGACTACGAGATTCCCGCCGAAGACCTGATCGGCGAAGAAGGCAAAGGCTTCCGGCAAATCCTGCACGGCCTCAACCCCGAGCGCATCCTCATCGCCGCCGAAGCCGTGGGCCTGGGTCGCATCGCCCTAGCCCGCGCCACCGCCTATGCCGCTGAGCGCGAAGTATTCGGCCGCAAAATTGGCCAGAACCAGGCGGTGCAAAACCCCCTCGCGCAGGATTGGATGGCACTCGAAGCCGCCTGGCTGATGGTGATGCAGGCCGCCTCCCGCTACGATCGTGGCCTCGATTGCGGCGCGCAATCCAACGCCGCCAAATACCTCGCCGCCGAGGCCGGCCTCAAAGCCTGCCAGAACGCCGTGATGACCCATGGCGGCTTTGGCTATGCAAGGGAATATCATGTCGAGCGCTATCTGCGCGAGGTGCATATCCCCTGGATCGCCCCGGTCAGCCCCAATCTGATCTGCGCCCATATCGCCGAACGTGTGTTGGGGCTGCCCAAAAGCTACTAATCGCCGCTATAACGGCCGCCATGACACGTCCGGCTGTCTTCCTGTTGCGCATGTTGGTCTTTCTGGCGGCGGTGCTGCTGCTGGTGGCACTTTTGCACGCCCAGCTTTTTGAGGCCTTCGCCGCCAATCCCCTGCTCAATGGCGTTATCCTCTGCGTGATGGGCCTGGGCATCGCCTGGAATATCCGCCAGGTGCTAATGCTGCGCCAGGAGGTGGATTGGCTGGAGGCGTTTCAACGCCCGCGCAATGGCGCACCCGCCAAGGCCAGCCCGCGCCTGCTCGCCCCCATGGCCAGCATGTTCGCCAGCCGCCGCAGCGAGAAATTCTCCCTCTCCGCCCCCGCCATGCGCGGTGTGCTGGATGGCATTTCCGCCCGGCTCGATGAATCGCGCGAGATTTCGCGCTACGCCACCTCGCTGCTGATGTTCCTCGGCCTGCTCGGCACTTTCTGGGGCCTCATTCTCACCATCGGCGCCGTGGCCAGCGTGATTGCCGACATGAATGTCGGCAGCGCCGATGTGAATATGATGTTCAACCAGCTCAAGGCTGGGCTGGCACGCCCACTCGCTGGCATGGGCATTGCCTTCTCCTCCTCCATGCTGGGCCTCGCCGGCGCGCTGGTGCTGGGTTTTCTCGACCTCACCGCCGGCCAGGCGCAAAACCGCTTTTTCAACGAGTTGGAGGAATGGCTGGCCGGCCTCACCCGCATCTCCGCGGGCGCTGGCATGGAAGCCGAGGGCGGCTCCATCCCCGCCTATGTCCATGCCCTGCTGGAGCAGACGGCCGAAAACCTCGAAGGCATGCAAACCGCCATGGCCCGGGGCGAGGAGGGCCGCAACAGCACCTCCGCCGCCATCGCCCAATTGGCCGAGCGCCTCTCCGTGCTCACCGAGCAGATGCGCGCCACCCAGGTGCTGATGCAGCGCGTGGCCGAGCAGAATGCCAACCTCGCCCCGGCCATTCTCAACCTGACCGAGGCCATGTCCCGCCCCACCATCGATGAGGGGGCGCGGCAAAACCTGCGCAATATGGAAATCCTGCTCGGCCGCATCCTCGATGATACCGCCCAGGGCCGCGCCCATTCCACCGCCGAGTTGCGCAACGAGATCAAAATCCTCACCCGCACCATCACCGCCATCAGCGAGGCGGAGAATCGCGGATGAGGCGCCGCGGCGGGTCGGAGGGCCTCAATCCCTGGCCCGGCTATGTCGATGCGCTCTCCACCCTGCTGATGGTGATCATCTTCGTCCTGCTGGTCTTCGTGCTGGCCCAGGCCTTTCTCTCGGTCAGCCTGTCGAACAGCGACCGAGCGCTGGAGCGGCTCAACCGCCAGGTGATCGAGCTATCGGAATTGCTGGCCAATGAGCGCGGCCAGAACCAGGCGCTGCGCACCCAGCTCAACCAGGGCACCGAAAGGCTGCGCGAGGCGGTGGCAGCGCGCGATGCACTGGCCGCCACGCTGCAGGCCAGCCGCTCGGAAGCGCTGCGCCTCAATGCCGAGCGTGACGCCGCCCAGGCCGAGGCCAGCCGCCTCGCCGGCCGGCTGAGCGATGTCGAGGCGATGAGCCTCGGTGCCGAGCGCCGCCTGAGCGGGATGGAAAACCAGCTGGCCGAAGCCCTGGCCAGGGCCGAAGCCGCCACCGATGACGCTGCCAGCCAATTGCGCCGCCTCGCCGATACCAACCGTGCCCGCGCCGCCGAAGGCACTGCCCGCTCCGCCGCCGAGCAAGCCGCCCGCGCCGCCGCCGCCAGCCTGGCCGAATTGCGCGCCACCCAGCTCAGGGCCGAGGCCCAGAGCGAGGCCCAGGCCAACCAGCTGCGGGAATTGCAGGCGGAAAACCAGGTCATGGCGCGCCGGCTCGCCGAGGCCCAAACCGCCGGCCAAACCGAGCGCCAGGCCCGTGACCGTGCCGAGCGTGAGGCCCGTGGCGCCGCCGAGACCGCGCGGCAGGAGCTGGGAGCGCTGCGCCGGCAATTGAGCGAAGCCGCCACGGCGCAGGAATTGGCCGGCCGCCAACTCACGGCCATGCGCGCCGAAATCGCCGCCCTGAACCAGAATATGCAGGCCGACCGCGCCACCATCACCGCCCGCGTGGCCGAACTCGCCCGCCTCACCGAGGACAGCCAGCGCCTGGCCGCGCTGCGCGAGCAACTCGAGCGCGACATCATGGCCGAGCGCCGGCAGCGCAGCGCCGCCGAGGCCCAGGCCGGCGAACAAACCCGCCTCTCCGAGGCCGCAAGCGCCCAGGTGGCGCTGCTGACCCGGCAGATCGAGGATTTGCGCCGCCAACTCACCCGCCTGGCCAATGCCATCGACGCCACCGACAATCGCGATCGTGAGAGCGAGGCGCAAATCGCCCAGCTGCGGCTGCAACTCAATGCCGCCCTCGCCGCGCGGGTCGAGGAACTCACCCGCTATCGCAGCGATTTCTTCGGCCGGCTGCGCGAGGTGCTGGGCAACCGCCCCGAGGTGCGGATTGTGGGTGACCGCTTCGTCTTCCAATCCGAGGTGCTCTTCCCCCCCGCCAGCGCCGAGCTGAGCCCCACCGGGGAGCGCCAGCTGCGCCAATTGGCCCGGGTGCTGGTGGACATCGCCATTCGCATCCCGCCCGAGATCGCCTGGGTGATGCGGGTGGATGGCCATGCCGACCGCACGCCCATCCGCTCCACCCGCTTTGCCACCAATTGGGAATTATCGGCCGCGCGCGCCATCGCGGTGGCCAATTTGCTGATCCAGGAAGGCCTGCCCGCCAACCGCGTGGCGGCGGCAGCCTTTGGCGAGAACCAGCCGCTCGATACGGCCGAAACACCGGAAGCCTATGCCCGCAACCGCCGCATCGAACTGCGCCTGACCGACCGCTAGCCCAGCCTACCCTTGGGCTGCCGGCGCCCGCACCGCCGCCGGCAAAGCCGGCTTGCGGCCATGCAGCGCCATGGCGCGGCGCTCAAAGGCACGCACCATCAGCTGCACCGCCTCATTGAACACGAGACCAATAGCCGCCTGCAACAGCGCGCTGCGAAACTCGAAATCAACATAGAAATCCACCTCGCAACCCGCCGGATGGGGCAGAAACTTCCAGGTGTTGTTGAGGTAGCGGAAGGGGCCATTCAGATAGGTCACCCGCACCTCTGAGGGGCGTTCCAGCGCCACCTCACTGCGAAACGTCTCGCGGAACATCTTGAAGCCAATGGTCATATCGGCAACCAGCTTCGCCTCATCCTCCTGCAGGATATTCGCCATGGTGCACCAGGGCAGAAATTCAGGGTAGCGGCGCACATCGGCCACCAGCGCATACATTTGCTCAGGCGTGTAGCGCAGCACTTTGCGTTGGGCATGGGTGGGCATGGTTCAGGGCTGCGCCTTGGCCAATTGCGCCTCGCGCGCGCCGCGCAGCGCCGCAAAATCCTCATCGGCATGGTAGGAGCTGCGCGTCAGCGGCGTGGCCGAAACCAAAAGAAACCCCTTGCCCCGCGCCACGCGCGCGTAATCCTCAAACTCAACCGGCTCGACAAACCGCGCCACCGCCGCATGCTTCACGCTCGGCTGCAGATATTGCCCGATGGTCAGAAAATCCACATTCGCCGAACGCAGATCATCCATCACCTGGGAGACCTCCATCCGCTCCTCCCCCAGCCCCACCATGATGCCCGATTTGGTAAAAATACCAGGCTCCAGCCGCTTCACCTCATCGAGCAGGCGCAGGGAATGGAAATACCGCGCCCCGGGGCGAATGCTTGGGTAAAGCCGCGGCACGGTTTCCAGATTATGATTGAACACATCCGGCCGGGCCTGCACCACCACCTCCAACGCGCCATCCTTGCGCAGGAAATCGGGGGTGAGAATTTCAATCGTCGTGCCCGGGGTGGCGGCGCGAATGGCGGCAATGGTCTGGGCGAAATGCGCCGCCCCGCCATCGGCCAGATCATCGCGATCAACCGAGGTGATCACCACATGGCGCAGCCCCAGCTTGGCCACCGCATCCCCCACCCGGCGCGGCTCATCGCCATCCAGCGCATGCGGCACACCGGTTGTCACATTGCAAAAGGCGCAGGCGCGGGTGCAGATCTCGCCCATGATCATCATGGTGGCGTGGCGTTGTGACCAGCATTCGCCAATATTCGGGCAGGCCGCCTCCTCGCACACGGTTACCAACTTATTGGCCCGCATCAATTCCCGCGTCTGGTTATAAACCGGGTGATTGGGCGCGCGCACCCGTATCCAACTCGGCTTGCGCTGAATCGGATTATCCGGCCGCGAAGCCTTTTCCGGATGGCGCTCGGCGCCAAGCCGCGCCTCAGGGCTGCTTTTGCGGTGATCGATATCCGTGCGCGTGACCATGGGCGGGATATAGGGCCGGTGTCAGCAAACCGCCACACTACCCCTCATTGAGATTGAGATTGGCGCGGCGGGCCACATCGGCCCAACGCTGCACATCCTCCTCAATATAGCGGGCGAGGCCCGGATTGGTCTCGTAATCAGGCTCGAAGCCGCGGGTGCGCAGTTCACCCACAATCACCTCATTATCCAGCACCTGCCGCACGCTCTGCTCCAGCCGGCGCTTGATCGGCTCCGCCACGCCAGTGGGGGTGGAAAAACTATAGGTGAGTTCGGCAGCATAGCCCGGCACCACCTCGCCCACCGTCGGCAGATTGGGCAGCATGGCCGAACGCCGGCCCGAGGCGGTGGCCAAGGCCCGCAGCCGCCCCGCCTCGATCAACGGCAGCACCGCCGACATCGAGCCAAACATCACCTGCACCTCATTGCCCAGAATACCCGCCACCGAGGGCCCGGTGCCGCGATAATGGATATTCTCCATCCGCGTGCCCGCCAGCAGGTCAAACATCACCGCCGCCAGATGCTGCGAGGCCAGCGGCCCCGAGGTGCCATGATTCACCCGCCCCGGATTGGCCTTCAGATAGGTGATGAATTCCGGCAGCGTGCGCACCGGCACATGCTCATTCACCACAACGATATTATGGGTGACGGTGGCGCGCACCACATGGTCGGTCACGCTGCGCGGGTCAAAGCCATCGCGCAGGATGGACAGCGTGCCATTAAAGAGCAGCGTATAGCCATCCGGTGCGGCCGCCCCCACCGCACGGGTGCCGATCATCCCCCCCGCGCCGCCGCGATTCTCCACCACCACCGGCTGGCCCCAAATCTCGGCCAGGCGCTGGCAGAGAATGCGGCCGCCAATATCGGTACCCCCGCCCGGCGCGAAGGGAATAACCATCCGCACCGGCCGGTTGGGCCAAGGGCTCTGGGCTAAGGCAGGCGCCGCCAGAGTGGCGGCAAGCAGGGTGCGACGATACATGGCTCAACTCCGATTAAGGGTCGTGATACGGTCTTGCGCGGCAGCGGCCTCGGCCATCAGCCGGTCCATGATGGCGGCAATGGGCTCAACCTGATCGATAAAGGCCACGGCAGCCCCCATGGAGAGCATGCCAGCCTCCACATCGCCGCCGCCATAGGCCGCCTCCTTCTGCAAGCTGCCGCGGGTAAGTTCGGCGAAATCGGCATAATCCGTGCGCCCGGCCGCCTCACGCGCGCGCACCTCGCGCGCGGTGGCATTGTTCAGCACCCGCCAGGCACCGCCCAGCGGCTGATTGCCGGCAAAGCACACCACATGGTCATCCGCCCCCGCCGCCACCATCCGCGCCTTATAGGCCGGATGGGCAGAAACCTCCTCACCAGCCAGAAAACGGGTTCCCAGCACCACCGCATCCGCCCCCATGGCCAGGGCAGCCAGAATTTGTGAGCCATGGCCAATACCGCCACCAATGGCATAGGGAATGCGCAGCTTCCCCGCGGCCAAGGCGCCCCCCAGCATGGCCGGCATATCGGTATTGGCGCCGGGATGGCCGCCGCATTCCATGCCCACAATGGCCACCGCATCCACGCCGAGGCGCTCCGCCGTCAGCGCATGACGCAGCAGCGGCACCTTGTGGATGACCATGGCCCCGGCATCCCGAATCCGGCGGATCAGGTCATCAGCCGGCGCGCGGCCGGCAGTCTCGAAATGCCGTACCCCCGCGGCCAGCGCCGCATCGAGATAATCCATCAGGGGAACGGCGGTGTGACGCGAGGTGGAGAGGTTTACACCAAAGGGCTTGCCCCCCGTCAGCGCCGCGCAATGGCCAAGCTGGCCCTCAAACTCCGCCATGGTCGCGGAGGAGCGCGAGGTGATGAACCCCATACCCCCGGCATTGACCACCGCCGCCACATAAGGCGCATCCGACAGCCACATCAGCCCGCCCGCCAGAACGGGGTGACGAATATTGAACAAACGCGTGATTCGCGTCTCAAACTGCTTCTTGGGCATCTCAGCCCTCCCAGCAGCAGTCTCGTCCGGCGCGGCGGCCACGTCCACCGGGGGGCGGTTAAACGGGCGCGCCCCCCTTACCGATGATGGGCAAGATCAAACCCGGCCGAGCGCGTAACCCCGGCCAATCACATAGGCCTGCAAGGCCTCCACATCGGATTGCTGGGCGTGGATGCGATAGCGCACCAGGTCGCGGATACTGACAATGCCGCACAGCCGGCCATCCGCCCCGCGCACCGGAAGATGGCGGAAATAGCCCTCATCCATGATCTCAGTCGCCTCATCGACCGAGGTCTGCGGCGTGACCGTCTGCACATCGCGGGTCATGAGTTCAGAAACCGCCATCTCCAGCAGCGCGGCACCAAATTGCGTCACGCCGCGCACCACATCGCGCTCACTGACGATGCCCACGAGATGACCCGCGCCATCCTCCACCACCACGGCACCAATGCGGCGGCGGCTGATGATGCCAGCCACATCCAACACCCGGGTATCGGGGCCAACCGCAATCACGGCGGGGCCTTTTTCACGCAATATGGCGGCAACGGTCATGGGGCTGATCCCTCTGCTCTCCTGAAAGGCTTCGGGTATATCCGAGCTTTTCACTCTGTCATCGTAACTGTTGCAATCATGGATTCGAATTCACCCGGAGCTTTGCCCCAATGCCCCTCGCCCACCGGCCAGGCCATGCAGCAGGGGTGGCTTGAAACCCAAGCCGCCAGCCCCGACGATGCGTCTCGCAATCCCCGGAGAATCCCCATGCCCCTCAGCCGCCGCAGCCTGCCCTCCCTCGCCCTCGCCACCGGGGGCCTGGCCACGGCCCAGGCGCAGCCGGCCTGGGCGCCCAGCCAGACCATGCGGGTGATCATCCCCTTCACCCCCGGCGGCACCATGGACCCGGTGGTGAACATCGTCCGCCTCGCCCTGCAGCAAGAGCTGGGCCAGCCGGTGGTGCTCGATCACCGCCCCGGCGGCGCCACCGTGGTGGGCACCCAGGAACTGCTGCGCGCGCCAGCGGATGGCCATAGCCTCATCATGATCGCCAATAGCTTTGCCGCCAATGTCACCCTGCGGCCATCCATGCCCTATAATCCGCTGCGCGATTTCGCCCCCATCATGATGGCGACCGTGGTGCCGCATGTGCTGGCCATCAACCCTTCCGTCGCGCGCGATTTCGCCGGCTTCCTGGAAGTGGCGCGCCGCCCCGGCGCCGGCGTTTCCTTCGGCAGCTATGGCATTGGCACCTCGAACCATCTCGGCGGTGAGCAATTCGCCCGCCTCGCTGGGCTCAACGCCACCCATGTGCCCTATAACGGCCCCGCCCAGGCCGGCACCGACCTGATGGGCAACCGCATCCAGTTCATGTTCGCCAACCTGCCCGACATGATCCAGCCGGTGCAGGCCGGCCAGCTGCGCGCCATCGCCGTCTCGGCAGCGGCGCGGCTGCCGCAAATGCCCGATGTGCCCACCATGGCCGAACTCGGCTTCCCCCTGGTGCTCTCCGATAGCTGGTTCGGCCTGATCGCCCGTGCCGATGTGCCAGCGCCGGCGCGCGCGAGGCTTGAGGCCGCCTGGGTGGCCGCCCTGACCCGCCCCGAGGTGAAGGCCCGGCTGGAGGAGACCGGCTTCACCATCCTCGCCTATGGCAGCGAGCGCTTTGGCACCGAAATCAGGCGCTATACCGAGACCTATGCCCAGGTGATCCGCGCGGCGAATATCCGCGTGGAATAACCCCAGCCCCCATCACTGTGCTATAGAGTGCAGCGCAGCGAATCGCGGGAGAGTGCATCCAATGGCTTTCGTCATCGCCATCGCCCAGCAAAAGGGCGGCGCCGGCAAATCCACCGTCGCCGCCAATCTGGCCGCCACCCTGGCGGCCGGCCGGCAAAAAATTGCCCTGCTGGACACCGACCCCCAAGCCTCGCTCAGCCGCTGGGCCGCATTGCGCGAAGGCCGCGAGGGTGTGGCCGCCATCAGCTTCGAGGCCCCCTCCGGCTGGCGGGTCACCGGCGCGATCGAGCGCCTCAAGCGCGACCATGATGTGGTGATCATGGACACGGCACCCCATGCCGATACCGACAGCAAGGTGGCGATCCGCGCCGCTGACCTGGTGATCATCCCCATGCAGCCCGCCGGACCCGATCTCTGGGCCAGCGAGGCCACGCTGAAACTGGCCGCGGCCGAGAAAAAACCCGCCCGCATCCTGCTCAACCGCGTGCCCGCGCAAGGCCGGCTCAAGGATGTGATCATGGCCGAACTGGCCGCGCGAAAATTGGAATTGCTCGGCCCGGGGCTTGGCAACCGCACCGCCTATGCCACAGCTTTCATGCAGGGCCTGGGCGTGAGCGAGGCGGCCGCGCGCAGCGCCGCCGCCGAGGAAATCGCCGCCACCATCGTGGCGCTGCGGGCATTGATGAAGGGCTGAGTGATGGCGAGTTTATGGTTGCTGCTGCATCTGGTGGGTGTGGTGCTCTGGGTGGGCGGCATGGGGTTTGGCGTTATGGTGCTGCGCCCCTCTTTGGCCGCGCTGGAGCCCCCGGCCCGGCTGGGGCTTATGGGCCAGGTGCATGGCAAATTCTTCCGCATGGTCTGGGTGCTCATGCCGCTGGTGCTGCTCTCGGGCTATATGCTGCTCTTTGGCGTGCATGGCGGCTTTGGCGGCGTGCGCTGGCCCATCCATGTCATGCACCTGCTCGGCCTCATCATGGCGGGTATTTTCGTCACCATCTGGTTCGGTCCCTTCGCGGCCCTCAAGCGCGCCCTGGCCGCGGGCGATATGGGCCAGGCCGCCCCCTGCAATGAGCGCATCCGCAAGCTGGTCGGCATCAATGTCAGCCTGGGGATGCTCGCCATCCTCATGGCCGCCATGGCACGATAAGCCGCATGAGCGCTCTGGAAATCTCCGAGGATGACTACCCCGAAATGGCGGCCGTCGAGGCCATCCAGCGGGGGCTGCACAGCTATAACCAGGAACTCGGCGGGCCCTATGACCGCGAGCCCGTCACCGTGCTGGCGCGCGATGACGAGGGCGCCGTGCAAGGCGGCCTGCTGGGCCTGACCTATTGGAACTGGCTCTTCATCGACTGGCTATGGCTCTCGCGCGAGCAGCGCGGCCGCGGCACCGGCTCGCTGCTTCTCGCCCGCGCCGAGGCCATCGCCCGCAAGCGCGGCTGCACCCACGCCTATACCGACACCTTCAGCTTCCACGGCCCGCAATTCTGGGTGCGCAATGGCTGGGCCGAGGCCGGGCGGCTTGATGGCATGCCGCCTGGGCATTCGCGCATCTGGTTCCAGAAGGTGCTGTAGCGGGCTGCGGAAAAACGCAATGCTCGGGAAAGTAAGATCGAGGGGCTTTGCCCCTCGAGCACCCCAGCAGGAAACTTAGTTTCCTGCACCTTCGTTGGGTTATTTCAAATTACCCAAAAGTCCAGGAAAGTCGTCGACCTATATGTCGATCCTGGTGGGAGAGCGCGAGAGGGCAAAGCCCTTTCGCTCCTCACTTTCGCCATAAGCGTTGTTCAGCAGCCAATGGGGCAGCAAGAACCATGCGCCGCAACCCAGCAGGGTTGCGGCGCAGATAGCAACGCTAAACTTCAGATATCGGCGTAAACATGCGTCTCCGCCGCGGCACCCGGATGGGTCACCGCACCGCCACGGGCATTGCCCACGGTTTGCGCATATTTCCACAACACGCCGGAATTATAATTGGTCGTCCGCGGCGTCCAGGCGGCGCGGCGGGCGGCGAGTTCCTCGTCGCTCAGCGCCACATCAATCGTGCCCGCCTCGGCATCGATGATGATCTTGTCGCCATTCTTCAGCAGCGCGATGGGCCCACCCACCGCCGCCTCAGGCCCAACATGGCCGATACAGAAGCCGCGCGTCGCACCCGAGAAGCGCCCATCGGTGATCAAGGCCACGCTCTCGCCCATGCCCTGGCCATAAATCGCCGAGGTGGTGGAGAGCATTTCACGCATGCCCGGGCCGCCCTTGGGCCCTTCATAGCGGATGATGATGATATCACCCGCCTTATAGGCGCGCGCGTCGACGGCAGCGAAGGCATCCTCCTCACTGTCAAAGCACAGCGCCGAACCCTCGAAGCGCAGCTTGGCCATGCCGGCAATCTTCACGATCGCTCCCTCAGGCGCCAGATTGCCCTTCAGCCCCACCACGCCGCCCATCTTGGAAATCGGGTTGGAGACCGGCCGCACCACATCCTGATTGGTCGGGAAGACCACATCCTTGTGGTTCTCGGCCAGGGTCTTGCCGGTGGCAGTGATGCAATCACCATGCAGCAGCCCGCCATCCAGCAGCGCCTTGATGATCACCGGCACACCGCCGATCTTGAACACGTCATAAGCCACGTAATTGCCGCCGGGCTTGAGGTCGGCGATATGCGGCGTGGCCTTCATGATACGGGCCACTTCCTCGAGCGGGAAGTCGATGCCCGCCTCATGCGCAATGGCAGGCAGATGCAGCCCGGCATTGGTCGAACCACCAGTGGCGCCCACGATGATGGCGGCGTTTTCCAGCGATTTGCGGGTGACGATATCGCGCGGGCGAATGCCCAGCCGCAGCAAATTCACCACCGCCCGGCCCGACTGCAAGGCCCAGACATCGCGCTCCTCATCAGGTGCCGGCGCACCGGCGGAATTGGGCAGGGCCAGGCCAATCACCTCGGAAATGCAGGCCATGGTATTGGCGGTAAACTGGCCACCACAGGCGCCAGCGCCCGGGCAGGCATGCTGCTCAAGCTCGAACAGCTCCTCATCGCTCATCGTGCCGGCGGCATGCTTGCCCACCGCCTCGAAAACATCCACCACCGTCACATCGCGGCCATGATGATGGCCGGGCATGATCGAACCGCCATACATGAACACGCTGGGCACATTGAGGCGCACCATCGCCATCATCACCCCAGGCAGCGATTTGTCGCAGCCCGCAAGGCCCACCATCGCATCATAGCAATGGCCGCGCATCGTCAGTTCAATCGAATCGGCAATCACGTCGCGGCTGACGAGGCTGGACTTCATGCCCTGATGGCCCATGGCAATGCCATCGGTCACCGTGATGGTGGTGAATTCGCGCGGGCTGGCACCGGCCTCGCGCACGCCCTTCTTGGCGGACTGCGCTTGGCGGGAGAGCGCGATATTGCAGGGTGCGGCCTCATTCCAGCAGGTGGCCACACCCACCAGCGGGGCGGCGATTTCCTCAGCCGTCATGCCCATGGCGTAATAATAGCTGCGATGGGGCGCGCGCTCCGGGCCGATGGAGACGTGCCGGCTCGGCATTTTGGATTTGTCCCAGGTGGTCATGGCGCGGTTTCCCCTTGTGGTCGCTTGGAAGCTCTTGTCGCCCGTGGAGGGCGGTTGGGCAAGATGCAGCCGCCGCAGGATCAGCGCCCGTCAATCACCGCGTTGAAACGTCAAGCCGATATATTCCCCAATGCCCGATCCAGCTTGTCGATCAGCGCCCGCGCATCACTCAACCGGCTCGACATCTCCTGAATCACCTCTTCCTTGGCCCGGGCCACGAAATCCGGATTGGCCAGCTTCACCTCCGCCTGGCGCGCCTGGTCCTCGGCCTTTTGCCGCTCCTTCTTCAGCCGCGCCGCCTCTGCCGTCAGATCAATCACGCCGGCCAGCGGCATGAACATCTCAATCCCCTGCGCCACCGCCATGGCCCCAGGCCCCGCCCCCGCCGCGGCATTCTCCACAAACACTGGCGCCTCCACCCGCGCCAGGCGCAGCAATTGCGGCAAAAACGCCGAAAGCGCCCCCTGCCCCGCCAGCGCCACCCGCAGCGGCACAACCGAGGAGGGCGGCACATTCATCGCCGCCCGCACCGAGCGAATGGCAGTCACCGCCGCAATCAGCGTATCAATATCGGCCAGGCGCACATCCTGCGCGGCAAAGCCCGGCGCGGTGGGGAAGGCGCAGGTCACAATCTCCACCGCATCGCCATAACCCAATTGGCTATGCAACTCGGCCGTCACAAAGGGCATCACCGGGTGCAGCAGCCGCAGCACCACCCCCAGCACATGCTGCGCCACACCCTGAATCTCGGCCTTCTCCGCGCCATCCTCGCCATTGAGCACCGGCTTGGCGAGTTCAATGAACCAGTCGCAGAACACCCCCCAGGTGAAGCAATGCACCGCATTGGCATAGTCATCAAAGCGGAAACCCTCCAGCGCCGTGGTCGCCTCGCGCACCACCGCATCGGTCTTTTCCAACAGCCAGAGCGCCAAGAGGCCGCTCGCCTCCTCGCGCTTCCACCCCGGATTGGGTGCTATGCCATTGGTCTCCAAAAACCGCGCCGCATTCCACAGCTTGGTGACGAAGGCGCGATAGCCCTCCATCCGCTGCTTGCTCAGCTTGATGTCGCGGCCCGGGCTCGCCAGGGCACAGAGCGTAAAGCGCACCGCATCCGCGCCATAAGCATCGATCAACTCCAGGGGGTCCATCACATTCCCCTTGGATTTGCTCATCTTGGCGCCCTTCTCATCGCGCACCAGCCCATGGATCACCACGGTCGAGAAGGGCTCCCGCCCCATGCAGAACTCGCCCATCATCATCATCCGGGCCACCCAGAAGAAGATGATGTCAAACCCCGTCACCAGCACATCGGTCGGGTAGTGTTTTTCGAGCAACGGCGTCTGCTCCGGCCAGCCCAGCGTGCTGAAGGGCCACAGCGCCGAGCTGAACCAGGTGTCCAGCACATCCGCATCGCGCGTCAGCACCACACCCTCGCCCGCCGCCGCCTGCGCCTCGGCCTCGCTGCGCTCGACAAACACCCGCCCATCCGCCGCATGCCAGGCGGGAATCTGATGCCCCCACCAAAGCTGGCGGGAAATGCACCAGGGCTGAATATCGCGCATCCAGCTGAAAAATAGGTTCTTCCAATTATCCGGCTCAAACTTCACCCGGCCGCTCTCAACGCTCTCAATTGGCTTCTTCGCCAATTCAGCCGCGTTGCAATACCATTGCACGGTCATCCGCGGCTCGATCGGCACGCCCGAACGGTCGCCATGCGGCACCTGGTGGGTATGCGGCTCCACCGCCACCAGCATCTCCAGCCGCTCCAACTCGGCCACGATCAGCTTGCGCGCCGCGAAGCGATCCAGCCCCGCCAGCGTCGCCACAAACCCCTCAGCCTCAATCTCGGCCAGGCTCACCCGTGCCTCGGCATCCAGCACCGAGGGCATGGCCAGCCCATGCCGCCGCCCCACCTCAAAATCATTGAAATCATGCGCGGGCGTGATCTTCACCGCCCCCGTCCCCTTCTCCGGGTCGGAATAATCATCGGCAATGATCGGTATCCGCCGCCCCGTCAGCGGCAACACCACATGCCGCCCCACCAGATCAGCAAAGCGCGCATCCTCAGGATGCACCGCAACCGCGGTATCACCCAGCATGGTCTCCGGCCGCGTGGTCGCCACCACAATCTCGCCGCCGCCCTCCACCGGGTAGCGGATATGCCACAGCGAACCCTTCACCTCGCGGCTTTCCACCTCCAGGTCGGAAATCGCCGTCTGGAACACCGGGTCCCAATTCACCAGCCGCTTATCCTGGTAAATCAGCCCGGCCTTGTGCAGCCGGACAAACACCTCCACCACCGCCTGGGACAGCCCGGCATCCATGGTAAACCGCTCACGCGGCCAATCCAGCGAGGAACCCAGCCGGCGAAGCTGGCGCGAAATCGTCCCCCCGCTCTCCTCCTTCCAGGCCCAGACGCGCTCCAGAAACGCCTCGCGCCCCAATTCACGCCGCCCCGGCTGGTTGGCCTGGGCCAATTGCCGCTCCACCACCATCTGGGTGGCAATGCCGGCATGGTCGGTGCCGGGCATCCACAGCGCATCACGCCCCTGCATGCGGCGAAACCGCACCAGCACATCCTGCAGCGTGTTGTTCAGCGCATGGCCAATATGCAGGCTGCCCGTCACATTGGGCGGCGGGATCACCACCGTATAGGGCGCGCCCTCCCCCGAAGGGCCGAAAACGCCGGCCGCCTCCCAATGGGCATAGAGTCGCGCCTCAAACCCGGCGGGGTCGAAATTCTTGTCGAGCATGGCGCTTCGTCCAATGCCCGGGCGCCAAGGTCAAGCCATCAGGCGCTTATTGCCGCTCCAACCCCACCTGCTCGGCCAGCAGGGCATAGCGGCGGATTTCATCGCCAATCCAGCCACGCGCCGTCTCCGCCGTGCCTGGGATGGGGGTATAACCAAACCGGCCCAGCCGCTCGCGGGTTTGTGGCTGGTTCAACACCGTGTTCAGCGCCGCATTGGCCCGCGCCAACATCGCCGGCGGCGCGCCCGCTGCCACCGCCAGGCCAAACCAGACGGTGAGCGAAAACCCCGGCACCGTCTCCGCCACAATCGGCTGCTCGGCTGCAAGCGGGAAGCGCTGCGGCGTGCTCAGCCCCAGCACCCGCACCCTTCCCTCCCGCGCCTGCGCCAGCCCCGCAGCCAGGTCGGTGAAGGTGCTGTCGATCCGCCCGGCAATCACATCGGTCAGCGCCTCAGGCCCGCCGCGATAGGGCACCGCCGTCATCTCCACCCCAGCCATCCGGTTCAACATCGCCGAGGCGATGAGCGAGGAGGAATTGCCATAGCTGAAGGTCAGCGCATTGGGCCGCGCCCGCGCCCGCTCCAGCAACTCCGCCAGATTGCGCGCGCCATCGGATGGCGCCACCAGCATATAGGGCGCCTCGGCCACCATGCCGATCTGGTCGAAATCCTGCAGCGGGTGATAGGCCGGGTTGCGCACGGTGTAGGAATTCAGCGCGCCATTGGTCACGCTCAGCACCAGCCAGGTATGGCCATCATTGCCCGCACTGCGCGCGGCGATGCTACCCACCACGCCATTGCCGCCGGTGCGGTTCTCCACAAAGACCGGCTGGCCCAATTCGCGCGACAGAGCCTCGGTCAGGTTGCGGAACAACGTATCCGTCACGCTGCCGGCGGGAAAGGCGACGATGATGCGAATGGGCCGCTCCGGCCATCCCTGCGCCAAGGCAGGGGTGGCCAGCAGGGCGGCGGCAAGGCCCGCGCGTCGGGTGATGGTCATTGACATGTCCTCCAGGCGCTATTGGCCGCGCCTGGCACAATCCTCGCCCGGCCAGCCGCGCCGGGCAAGCCGCCATCAGCCCCTGCTGGCTGAAACTGATGGCATAGACCGGCTCGCGCAGCGTGCTCGAGGTCACATTCGCCTGCACCCCACGGTCGAGAAAGGTCACCGCAGGCCCCGAGCCGATCTCCCAGCCATCGGCATGCATCAGCGCCGCCAACGAGGCCTCGTTCATGAAGAACATGGCAAGCCCCGAGGATTGCGCCCCCGCCAGCAATCCCAGGCTGGCACCGACAATATTGTAATAGGCCTGGGCGGTGGCACCGCGCATCAGCGCCCCCTCACCAAACTGCCCGCCCACGATCAAGCCGCCAGCGATGATATGCGGAAAGACCAGCACCGCATGGGCGTGCTGGAACAATGGCGCCGCATTCTCCATGCCACGCAGATGGGTGATGGCGGCCTGCACATCACGGTCGATCTCGGCGCGGTTGGCAGCGGCGAGGGCCGGGCGGCTGCCCAGCACCGCTGCAGAGCCAAGCCCCGCCCCCAGCGCAATAAGCCTTCGGCGGGCGGAAAAATACAATGATGCCATGTGAGGTTGCTCCTGATGCACCCCCAACGCGCAGCCCAGCCCGCCGGTTTCACCCAGCGATGCGCAAACCCGCCATCGCCGCCTCCCAGGCGGGGCGATCAGGCGCCACCACCAGGCCCCCTGCGCTGTCCAGCGGCGAATAGGCACTGCCATCAAAACGGGCGGAATACCCCCCCGCCTCACGATGCAGCAGCCAGCCAGGCGCATGATCCCAGGGCAGCAGCCGGTTATAGACCAGCAGATGCAACCCGCCCGAGGCCGCCATGCGGTATTCATGCGCCGCACAGCGCAAATTCTGCAGCCCCGCCAAGCCCGCCAGCGCCGGCAGCACCCGCCCCTGGCGCGGCTTGTCCATATAGCCGAAGGAGACCGCACCCAGCATCGCCGATAATGGCAGCGAGGGCGCCACAGCCATCCCCGCCCGGCCACCCGCCGCATCCTCCGAGAAGGCACCCTCACCGCGCAGCGCCAT
>Ga0214917_10000669_pt1 | contig 44539 bp, 43 predicted proteins | sample LL_1208_BB_MetaG_FD_177983 | JGI IMG/M metagenome (GOLD analysis project Ga0214917, IMG submission 177983) | Freshwater microbial communities from Lake Lanier, Atlanta, Georgia, United States - LL_1208_BB | ecosystem: Environmental > Aquatic > Freshwater > Lake | place: USA: Georgia | collected... | reverse complement strand
AGTCATATGACGCAGATGCAATAGCCAAGATTCGTGACGATTTTGCAAAGCGTGTAACGCAAGTCGTGCCTGGTTCTTTTGTAAATGCAATCAACGCCAATCGTTTACCAGGAATTGTTAACGTAACTTTTCCAGGTACACAGAGCGACACTTTGTTATTACTCATGGATGGAGAAAAAGTTTCATGCTCGACTGGTTCAGCATGTAGTGCAGGAGTTCACAGACCCAGTCATGTATTGATGGCTATGGGTCACGATGAAATAAGTGCAATGTCATCACTTCGCTTTTCATTTGGCCGAACATCAACTCAAGCAGATTGCGACGGCGCACTTGCTGTACTGCCATCTGTGATCAGTCGCGGCAGAGCGGCTAGCGGCGTATGAAACTTATTGCAGCAATGAGCGGTGGTGTTGATTCAGCAGTTGCCGCAGCACGCGCCGTCGAAGCAGGCCACGATGTTATTGGTGTGCACTTGGCTCTCTCATCTAACCCACAGAAATATCGTTCTGGTGCGCGCGGATGTTGCACTATCGAAGATTCACATGATGCTCGTCGCGCCGCAGATGTCATCGGTATTCCTTTTTATATCTGGGATATGGCAGAAGAGTTTCATGCAGGTGTCGTCGAAGATTTCATGAGCGAATACGCAGCAGGTCGTACACCAAATCCATGCCTGCGCTGTAATGAAAAAATTAAGTTTGCAGCAGTATTAGATCGTGCGCGAGCAATGGGATTCGATGGCGTTGTCACAGGACACTATGCGCGCACCGAAATTGGTCCTCATGGAAAAACTTTGCATCGAGCAGTTGATCACAGCAAAGATCAGTCGTACGTCTTATCAGTGCTTACTATTGAACAAATTAATGGCGCTATTTTTCCCTTGGGCGATACAACCAAGGTTGATATTAGAAAAGAAGCAGAAGCGCGCGGCTTAGCCGTTGCGCAAAAGCCAGATAGCCATGACATTTGCTTTGTTCCTTCAGGAGATAACGCCGGTTGGTTGCGCGATCGATTAGGAAGCGAAGTTGGGCCAATCGTTGATCAAGATGGAATAAAAATTGGCGAACACAAAGGTGCCTACACATACACAATCGGACAACGTAAAGGATTAGGAATCACTGTTCCGACAGCTGATGGATCTCCACGATTTGTTTTGAAGATCGAACCAGTTACAAACACTGTTGTTGTGGGCGCACGAGAAGAGTTAGCAATTTCAACCATGAAGGGTGAACGTCCTGTCTGGTGTGGACCACGTGTTGATAGCGAGCATAAACGCGGGTTTGTCCAAGTACGTGCACACGGTGCTGCGTTGGCGTGTACTTATTATTTTGACGGATCATTGTTAGTTGCCGAATTAGATGAACCACTCTTGGGTCTTGCCACTGGACAAGCAATGGTTATTTATGATGGTGATCGAGTCGTTGGTTCTGCAACTATTTGCGAGACAGTATGACTTCGATTGCACGTCACCGAATCGATGAATTAACCAAAGAGATTCGCGATCATCAATTTAGATATTACGTTTTAGATGATCCAAGTATCAGCGATGCTCAATTCGATGCACTGCTCGTGGAACTAAAGAAGTTAGAAGATGCCAACCCAGAACTGCGCGAACCAGATTCACCGACGCTAGGTATTGGTGGGGGATTCTCAACTGGATTTGAACAACGTGATCACATCGAAAAGATGATGAGTCTTGACAATGTATTTGATACAGATGAACTTACGGGATGGTTTGATCGCGTTGAGAAAGAAGCAAAGTCTCCAACGTATTTATGTGAACTAAAAGTAGATGGCCTTGCGATCAATGTGAAGTACGAAAATGGCGAATTAGTTAGCGCACTTACACGCGGCAATGGTGTGACGGGCGAAGATGTCACACTCAATGTAAAAACTATTAAAGGATTGCCACACACGCTAAAGGGGAAAAAAGTTCCGGCTCTTATAGAAGTACGTGGAGAGGTCTTCTTTCCATTGGCTGCTTTTGCCGAACTCAATGATTCACTAGAAGAGGCGGGCAAATCCATCTTTGCTAATCCACGAAATGCAGCTGCCGGATCACTGCGACAGAAAGATCCAAGGATTACTGCTTCACGGCCATTGAGCATCGTGGTGCACGGAATCGGTGCGCGCTCCGGTATCGATTTTGATTCACAGAGCAATGCGTACGAATTGTTAAAAGAGCTCGGTTTGCCAACGAGTGATCGATTTAAGGTGTGTAGCACCCGCGCAGATGTTCAGAAATTTATTGATTACTACCAGGAACATCGCCACGATGTAGAGCACGACATCGACGGTGTTGTTATCAAAGTCGATTCAATTGCCGAACAGAGTGCACTTGGTTTTACATCTCGCGCACCTAAGTGGGCTATTGCCTTTAAGTATCCGCCTGAAGAAGTCACAACAAAATTACTCGATATCAAAGTCAGCGTAGGCCGCACCGGACGTGTCACACCATTCGCATTTATGGAACCTGTGAAAGTTGCGGGCTCTACTGTTACAAATGCAACTCTGCATAACGCGGAAGAGATTAATCGTAAAGGTGTACTTATCGGTGACGTTGTGGTCATTCGCAAAGCTGGCGATGTGATTCCAGAAGTTCTTGGACCAGTTATTGCACAACGCACTGGAAAAGAAAAAGCATTTGTTATGCCGACAAAGTGCCCCGAATGCGGTTCGGCGCTACGTGCAATATCAGTTGGGGATGTCGATATTCGTTGTCCAAACACTCAGAGCTGTCCTGCACAATTACGCGAAAGAATTTATTACATTGGTTCTCGCGCAGCACTGGATATCGATGTTTTGGGGTATGAAGCAGCAATTGCGTTGTTAGATTCGAAGATCATCACAGATGAGTCAGATCTATTCGACCTGACAAAAGAGAAGTTAATGACATCTGAATTCTTTACAAAAAAAGATGGCGAAGCAGGTGCCAATGTTGAAAAACTCTTAGTTGCACTCGAAGGTGCAAAGAAGCGTCCACTATGGCGAATCCTTGTCGCACTTTCCATTCGCCATGTTGGTCCAACGGCGGCGCAAGCACTCGCAAATAATTTTGGTTCTATGAAATCAATCGCAGCAGCAAGCGCCGAAGAGTTAGCCAATATTGATGGCGTTGGCCAAACTATCGCGCAATCAATTACGGATTGGTTTGAAATAGATTGGCATAAATCAATTGTCAGCAAGTGGGAAAAAGCTGGTGTAGTTATGGTGGCTCAGGCGGCTACACAAATACCACAAACTTTGGCTGGGCTCACATTTGTCGTTACAGGTGGACTCGAATCATTTACTCGCGATTCAATTGCCGAAACCATTGCAGCTCATGGTGGAAAAGCTTCATCATCGGTTTCAAAGAAAACAGATTACGTATTAGTTGGCAGTGATCCTGGTTCGAAATTAGCGAAGGCAACTGAACTTGGCGTGCCTGTGATTGATGAGACTCGCTTTAAGCAGATCCTTAGCGGTAATATCTAGCCATGATTTCACGTGCATCTGAAGCAGTTCGCGAATTACCTGCTCCGCCACTTTTCTTTGGTCTCTTTGCATTCGGTATTTTTGCCGTACTTCTGTATTTAGTTCTACGCCTCGACAGAGACTAATTTGAGACGGATTGGCATTTACGGCGGAACATTTGATCCGATTCATAATGGCCATCTGCACGTCATTACACAATTAATTTCTCGCTCCCTGGTGGATCAACTCATTCTGATTCCGGCAGGTTCTCCTTGGCTTCGTGAGAGTGCACCACTTGCACCAGGATTAAATCGTCTAGCAATGTGCGAATTAGCGCTTTCTGATTTGCCAGATTCAATCGGATCAAAAGTAGAAGTAAGTGATACCGAAATTAATCGATCTGGTCCGACATACACAATCGATACTGTTGTAGAAATCAAAAAATCACATCCAGATGATTCGCTAGTACTTATTGTGGGCACAGATGCCTATGCACAATTCGACAAATGGCATCGTCACGAAGAATTGGCTAAGTTAGTGGAAATAATCGTGATTGATCGTCCCGAATTTCCAGGGGCATCAACTGTAGATATCGGAGCCCTCAACGTTTCAGCAACTGCTGTACGAAGTGGTCACACCGAACTAGTACCCGATTTAGTTGCAACATATATAAAGGAGAGCGGTCTGTATGACAGCAAGTAAAAGCGTTATTAATTTAACGCAAGTAGCTGCACGCGCAGTTGCCGAAAAGCTCGGTACTGACATGATCGCGCTGGATCTATCTGATCAATTGGTCTTAAGCGAAGTCTTTTTAATTGCAACTGGTGCCAATGTGCGACAAGTAGATTCGATCGCTGATTTTGTAGAAGAAAAATTGCGCGAACTCGGTGAAAAGCCTGCACGCCGCGAAGGCACCGAAGAGTGGGTGTTACTTGATTACTCAGATTTAGTTGTACATATCCAAAGCACAACACTTCGTAATTACTACATGCTCGATCGTTTATGGAATGACTGTCCACGTATCGAACTAGATATCGACCGCGAAGAGATTGCCCAATAATGAGTAATCGCGTACTGCTGTGGCGTCACGGTCAAACAGATTGGAACGTTGCAAATCGTTTTCAGGGTCACTCCGATATTCCGCTCAATGAAGTCGGTAAAGCACAGGCAAAGCACGCTGCTCAAGTATTAGCTGGAATGAAACCAACAATGATTATTTCTAGCGATCTAGAGCGCGCACGTTTCACCGCGCAAGAATTAGCAAATTTAGTAAATCTCGAAGTAAGCGTTACATCTTTGCTGCGCGAAACAAATGGCGGACAATGGGAAGGCAAAACTGGTGCACAAAATCGCGCTGATGATTTTGAAAACTTTGTCCGTTGGATAGATGGGGAAGATCATCCTGCAGGTACGACAGGTGAGCGCCGTAGCGAAGTTGCTGCACGCGCAACGCAAGCAATTCATGAAGCGTTAGCAGGAAAAGATGATCAATTATTAGTGGTTACAACTCATGGCGGTACAGCGAGATGTGTTCTGGGACATTTATTACAACTTCCAATTTCACATTGGGGCGTTGTTGGTGGTTTATCAAATGCATCATGGTCGATTGTTCAAACGAATCCACGCGGTTGGCATTTAGTAGAACACAACGCAGGATCAATTCCCGAACCAGTATTTGGCGAAGAATCTGGAGCTCCTGCAATGCCCGACTGGGTGAAGTAAGGTTTGACTACGGGGCTATAGCGCAGCTGGTAGCGCACCTGCATGGCATGCAGGGGGTCAGGGGTTCAAGTCCCCTTAGCTCCACATGAGTGATGTTCCATTAATTCCACGTCGTTGGAACGACGCTGATATTTCCGGCATTGAAGGAAAAAAATTCTTTATTACTGGCGGAACAAGTGGACTCGGTAAAGAGAGTGCCGCGGCGCTTATACGCCGAGGTGCACACGTAACAATTACTGCGCGCTCAGAACAAAAAGGTGCGGCAATGGTGGCCGAACTTGGTGGAAAGAATATTGATTACGCGATCTTGGATCTGACTGACTTAGCATCCGTAAAAGCATGCGCCGAAGGCGTTAAAGGAAATATTGATGTCTTAATTCTTAATGCTGGTGTTATGGCCACACCATTTTTGCTCACAAAAGATAAGTTTGAATTACAGATGGGAACAAACCATCTTGGACACTTTGCATTCGCAGGTTTACTCCGCAAGCAAGTGACATCTCGCATCGTTAGCGTTGCAAGTCAGGCACACAGAATAGGAAATTTTGGAAATGGAACGAAAGAAGAAATTCGCGCGAAGTGCTTAGGTCAAGGCGAATACAAGCCTTGGGGTGCATATGGTGCAACTAAACTTGCCAACCTTCTATTCACTCACGAATTGCAACGTTTAAGTATTAAAAATAATTGGGACATCGATGCGATGGCAGCGCACCCTGGTTGGTCAAATACAAATTTACAAAACGTAAGCCCGCAGATGCGTCAAGCAAATGCAGAAGCTCGCATCACTAGCGCAATGAACGATTTATTTGCTCAGAGTGCACATCGTGGTTCTTTACCAGTATTGGCAGCAGCTACCTATTCACCACTTCTAGGTGGTTCTTATATTGGGCCAGATGGATTTATGGAGATGCGCGGTTATCCAAAGTTGACCCGTGGATCATCGCTTTCATACGACCAAGAATTAGCAAGTAATTTATGGAGTATCAGCGAGGAATTAACTGGCATAACCTGGGCATAAAGCCCGATAAACTTTCCCAATGAGCACAGAGGCTAATGATCGCGAACACGCGGCGTATGACTTCGCCCATGTGCAAGAAAAGTGGCTACCAGTTTGGGATCGCATAGAACCATTTAAATCTGGCCGAGCAGATGATCCTCGTCCAAAAAAATATGTCTTAGATATGTTTCCTTACCCATCTGGTGATTTACATATGGGTCACGCCGAGGCTTACGCACTTGGTGATGTTATTGCTCGCTATTGGGTTCAAAAAGGATTTAACGTCATGCACCCAATTGGTTGGGATGCATTCGGGTTACCTGCAGAAAATGCAGCAATTAAACGCAATGAAGATCCACGTATTTGGACTTATGAAAACATTGCAACACAAAAGGCATCCATGCGTCGCTTTGCGTGTTCTTTCGATTGGGATCGTGTATTTAATACGTGCGACCCTGAGTATTACCGTTGGAACCAATGGTTGTTCTTACAACTTTATAAACGCGGTCTTGCATATCGAAAAGATTCAGCCGTTAACTGGTGTCCTGGCTGCCAAACAGTTTTAGCGAACGAACAAGTTGTAGCTGGATTATGCGAACGTTGCGACACCGCAGTTACCAAGAAAAAACTTAACCAGTGGTATTTCAAGATTACTGATTATGCAGATCGCTTACTCGATGACATGGCCCAACTTGAAGGTAAGTGGCCAGAAAAAGTATTAATGATGCAGCGCAACTGGATTGGTCGATCCATGGGCGCTAACGTGAAATTTGCAATCGAAGGAATGGCCGATCCTGTAACAATTTATACAACGCGTCCAGATACTTTGTACGGTGCAACATTCTTTGTCGTAGCAGCAGATAGCGAACTTGCCGCCAAGTTAGCAGCCGGCACAAAGGTTGAAAAAGAGTTTAACGAATACCTAGAAAAGATTAAGGCCGCATCAGATATCGATCGTCTAGCAACTGATCGTCCAAAGAGCGGTGTGTTTTTAGAACGTTATGCAATTAATCCAGTCAATGGCGAGAAGTTACCGATCTGGGCAAGTGATTATGTATTAGCTGATTACGGAACGGGCGCAATCATGGCTGTTCCGGCGCACGATCAACGCGACTTAGATTTTGCTCGTGCAATGAAGTTACCTGTTCGAGTTGTTGTAGAAACAGGCGAAGAAGATCCAAACAAAACAGGTATTGCAACTGGTGGCGATGGAGTACTTGTTAATTCAGGCCCTCTTAATGGACTTAAAAAAGAAGACGCAATCACAAAGATTATTGCTCAGCTTGAAAAAGATGGTCTCGGTAAAGCATCACGTAATTACCGATTGCGTGACTGGCTTGTATCTCGTCAACGTTATTGGGGTACTCCAATACCTATCGTTCACTGCGAAAAGTGCGGCGAAGTTCCCGTTGAAGAAAAAGATTTGCCGTTGCAATTACCACTCGCAGAAGGTTTAGATTTAAAGCCAAAGGGAACCTCGCCATTAGGTGCTGCGACCGACTGGGTAAACGTTGCTTGTCCAAAGTGTTCGGGGCCAGCAAAGCGCGACACAGACACGATGGATACGTTCGTTGATTCATCGTGGTATTTCTTGCGCTATCCAAGTTCCACAAATCACGACGAAGCATTTTCTCGTAAAGATATTGATACATGGTTGCCAGTTGATCAATATGTAGGTGGCGTAACACACGCAATTTTGCACTTGTTGTACTCGCGATTCTTTACCAAAGTTCTCAACGACATGGGCATGCTCGACTTCAACGAACCATTTACTCGTTTGCTTAATCAAGGAATGGTGTTGATGGATGGATCGGCCATGAGCAAGAGTCGCGGCAATCTTGTGCGCTTGTCTGACGAACTCGCACACCACGGTGTCGATGCAATTCGTTTATCTATGGTTTTCTCTGGTCCACCAGAAGATGATGTGGATTGGTCAGATGTGTCACCATCTGGTTCTGTAAAGTTTTTATCACGTGCTTGGCGTTTGTCTGGAGATGTCACAAGTGCACCTGGTGTCGACTTTAAGTCAGGTGATGTTTCGCTACGCAAGGCGACTCATAAAGCGCTACACGATGCAGCGTTTGCAGTTGAATCATTTAGATTTAACGTAGCAGTTGCTCGCATTATGGAACTTGTAAACGCAACACGTAAAGCTATTGATAGTGGGTGTGGTGCTGCAGATCCTGCAGTGCGCGAAGCAACGGAGGCAATTGCAATCATGCTCTCACTCGTTGCACCATTTACTGCCGAAGAAATGTGGGAACGCTTAGGACACTCACCAGCCGTTGCACTAGCTGGTTGGCCAGAAGTCGATTCAACGCTTTTGGTTGCAGATGCCGTCGAAGCTGTAATTCAAATAAATGGCAAGATCAAAGAGCGCATTGAAGTCTCACCGACTATTACTGATGCCGAAATCGAAGCCTTAGCCCTTGCGCATCCAACAATCGTTGCAGAACTTGCAGGAAGCACGCCTAAAAAGGTTATTGCGCGCGCACCAAAATTAGTTAATATCGTCGCTTAAGCACAGCGCGTTCGTTCCATATTGTGAGAGGTGTTCTGATGAAAACTATTTTGGATGCAATCGGGAACACGCCTCTCATTAATATCGAAGGTATTTGGGTAAAGATGGAGTATCTAAATCCATCTGGTTCAATTAAAGCGCGTATTGCAAAATACATAATTGAAAAAGCGGAAAAAGATGGTTTATTAAAACCTGGCGACACAATTGTTGAAGCAAGTTCTGGCAATACAGGAAATGCGATGAGCATGGTTGCCGCAGTTAAGGGTTACAAAATGCTAGTGATCATGCCCGATGGCATGAGTCCCGAGCGCACAGCAATCTCACAAGCATTTGGTGCAGAAGTGCACACAATGGGCGACTTTCATGTCAACGATGCACTCGCAGAAGCAAAGCGACTCGGCGAGCAACCAGGTTATTTCTCACCACAACAATTTGATAATGAACAAAACGTTGATGAAAACCGCGATTGGCTTGGACAAGAAATTCTTGAGCAGATGCCGGCATTTCCAGACCTTGTCATCGGCGGAGTCGGCACAGGCGGAACAATTATTGGTGTTGGAAAAGCTTTCAAAGCAGTTAACCCAGATTGCAAAGTAATTGCACTTGAACCATCGGAGTCATGCACAATTTTGTGTGGCGAAGTTTCCAAGCACCTCATCGAAGGTATAGCCGACGGATTTATTCCCGGAATTATCACTCGTCACCATCACGAATTAGATGGCGTAATTGACGTGCACTCAGATGTTGCAATCGAGGAAATGCGCCGAATCGCGAGAGTTCACGGAATCTTTGTTGGGCCATCATCTGGGGCACATTTAATTGCTGCCAAACGCTTGAAAGAGCAGTATAAAGTTGAAAATGTTGTGACTTTCTTCTGCGATGAAGGCGAGAAGTACATCAACGATTACTGGATCAAAAAATAAGTTATCAACACCCCAGCGCTTTTTGTAAGTAGGTATCGCGCGAAGTCAAAATACTTCGCCTATGGAACAATTACAACAACAACTACAGCAAAGTTGGGATCGCTTCACCCAATGGTGGATTGACTTACATTTCACCACCACTCAACGTCGCACACTCGGAGCAATCGCCGGCGCACTCATTGCACTCTCACTCTTCATTGTATTTAGTGGCAAATCAGAAGAAGTTGTCACCGAAAGCGTTGCACCAATGCAGATGGTTGCACCGGCGCTCGTAATCGATGTCACCGGCGAAGTTGTTTCACCTGGAGTCTATGAATTACCAGCAGGTTCACGCGTCATAGATGCGATTAAAGCTGCTGGGGGAGCACGACCTAAAGCTGCGTTATCTGATTTAAATCTTGCTCGCGTTATTAAAGATGGCGAACAAATATATGTAGATCTAATTTCTACAACTGGAGCATCGGTTCATGCGAGTGCAAAAGCATCAGCGCCCCGAGGTCCAATCAATATCAATCGTGCAACTGCATCCGATCTCGATTCACTCGATGGAATTGGGCCAGTGATTGCAAAACGAATTATCGCTTTTCGAACCACAAATGGACCATTCACTGCAATTGAAGATCTGCTCAAAGTTTCAGGAATAGGCGAAGCCAAATTCGCACAATTCAAAGAGAAGATCCGCGTTTAGTTGATTTCAGAGCGATTGCTCTGGGATCAGCAATATGGATTGGCGCATTTACTCAGAGCGCACTAGCACCGTGGAGAGTTTCACTCGTTGCGCTGGCTATTTTCTTGATTTCACTTGCGGGCAAAAAAGTTCGTGTGCTCATTTTTATAGCAGCACTCTTGGTTGGTTCAACTGTGATGTCACTTCGTCAGCAATCATTAGCCGATAGCGCCATTCAAAGTTTTTTAGAGCAACCTATAGAAATCACAGCCGTCGTAACAACAGATCCAATTCTGAGTGCGCCAAAGGTAAGCGGTTCGTATTTTGCTCTGCGAAATTATTCATTTATAGCGCGTGCCCAGTTCATTGGCGCGGGTGGCAAGAATTTCAGATTACGAATTCCAATTCGAATTATTACGCCGGAAAAAAGCGTTGCACATCTATTACCTGGACAGGTAATCCACTTTCACGGCTCTGCAATTAAAAGTAAAGAGGCACGTGTAGCTGCATTGGTCTTTGTGCGTGGAGATATCGAAGTTCGCACAAAGGCATCTGTATGGGCGCGAAGCCTGGCCTCAATTAGAAATGGTTTGCGCAGCAATAGTGGTTCAGGTGATGCCGGTGCTCTGATTCCGGGAATGGTTTTGGGAGATACGTCAAAGCAGAGTGTGCAATTTAAAGCAGATATGAAACGTTCGGGATTAACGCACTTAGTTGCTGTCAGCGGTGCCAACTTTGCAATTGTTTCTGCATTTGTTTTATGGGCAATGCAATTCTTTATTCGCTCTATCAGGTGGCGATTGAGTGCGACTGTAATCTTTCTTGCATCCTTTATCGCCTTGGTTCGTCCATCCCCATCTGTTTTGCGAGCAGCTGCAATGGCTGCAGTTTTGTTAGTGGCAAAGGGTTCTAAGCGACCCAGTGATTCTCTACCTGCACTTGGGTTTGCTATTGCTGCAGTTGTTATTGCAGATCCATGGCAGGCGCGAGATGCAGGTTTTGCACTGTCAGTTCTGGCAACTGCAGGATTATTACTCTTTGCACCGCGCATCATTACGTGGTTATCAAAGTACATGCCAAAGTTATTAAGTGAAGCACTGGCGCCACCAATAGCTGCAACTATCTTTTGTTCACCAGTATTAATTGCTCTTGCTGGGTACTTAGCGCCGATGAGCATTATTGCTAATTTACTGGCAGCCCCTGCTGTTGCTCCAATCACGATTATTGGTTTTATCTCAGCGCTCATTTCTCCGATTGCGCCACTGGTTACTCGGATTCTGATTTGGGTAATTCACTTTCCAGCAGCATTCATTGCCTGGATAGCGCAGTGGGCTGCTCAATTCCCAGTTCTTAAAATGAGTAGAGCTATTTTGATTGGCTTATTCATTTTCTTGTGGTTTGCAAGAACCTTGTTGCAAACGCATTGGAAAAAATATGTTGCCATAGCACTCTGCTTTATGCTCTTCTTTACGTGGATAAGCCGTTGGCCTGGTGGCGATTGGAGTGTTGCGAACTGCGATATCGGCCAAGGTGATTCATCGGTAATTAACTTAGGACATCATCGCGGCATTGTTATTGATGTTGGACCAGATGCAGCTCTAGAAGATGCCTGCTTGAAAGCACTGGGAATTAAAGAAATTCCACTACTTATTCTGACTCACTTTCATGCCGATCACGTGGAAGGTTTACCGGGGTTATTGAAGCGACGAAGTGTGAGTCAAGTATGGGTCAGCAATAACTCCGACCCCATATTTGAAAGTACTCGTGTTCAGAGTTGGCTTAAGGGAGTTAATGTAAATGTGGTTGCACGGGGTATGCAAACTACTCTTTCTGGAGTTGTGATTAAAGTCTTGTGGCCACTGACTTCAATTCAACAATTTGCAAGTAATCCTGGTGACGGATCGTCGATTAATAATTCAAGCATTGCCGCAGTGATTTCTACGGCAGACTTTTCATTATTTGCTGGCGGAGACATTGAACCGCCAGTACAAGAACTCTTACGCGCCGATGTCACCCACGTTGATATCTATAAAGTCTGTCACCACGGTTCTAAGTATCAAGACCGCGAGTTCATGGAAAATTTATCCCCTACTATTGCAATGATTAGCGTGGGAGCAGGAAATACTTACGGACATCCCGCACCACAAACGGTGGCTGCTCTGACTAGACTCGGCGCCAGGGTTGTGCGAACAGATACAGATGGCGCGATAGCAATTACTGCAAAAAGCCATCACTTATCAATAAAGTTAGCGCGAGCAGGAATTCATATTTTTCGATTGGGATAGGAGTACAGATGGATAACTTGTATCTCATCCTTGGCTCCGAGGGCGCACTTGCAGATAGCGCTCTTTTGAAGTTGACATCACAACTCAAAGAAGAGAACGCTGAAATCACCACCCTTTTTGCATCCGAAGTAATCGTGGGAGATATTGCAGATGCACTTGCTCCATCATTATTTTCAGAGCGCCGCGCTTTAGTTATAAAAGAGTTGCAGGATTTGCCCGAAGATTCTCGCGATGAAATTACACGCTATTTAGAGAATACCGATCCAACAACAACTGTAATCTTTATGCATAAAGGTGGCGTCAAAGGTAAAGCGCTTTTGGATGCAATTAAGAAAGCTAGGGCCACGATCATTGCTTGTGACCCACTCAAAAAAGAGAGCGAGAAACAAGAATTTGTCCGCAATCTATTTTTAGAACTTGGACGCAAAGCTTCACCAGCTGCAGTCAATGCCCTAGTCAACGCCGTAGGTGGCGATTTACGCGAACTCGGTGCAGCCGTATCTCAAATTGCATCGGACACTCCACACAGCACAATTGATGAATCCCACGTTGAAAAATTTCATCAAGGCCGAGTTGAAACAACAGGATTTGATGTTGCAGATATTGCATTAGATGGAAATCTCTCACAGGCACTTATTACTCTGCGTAGTGCAATCGCAACAGGGACTGATCCAGTCATGATTACCAGTGCACTTGCATCGGCTCTTCGCGGATTAGCAAAAGTTTCAGGTGCAAATAGAAATATAAAATCATTTGAGTTAGCTGGTTCACTTGCAATGGCGCCATGGCAGATTGATAAAGCGCGCAGACAACTCTCTGGGTGGACACCCAAAGGACTTATCGCCGCAGTTGCCGCAGTTGCCGCAGCCGATGCAGATGTGAAGGGGGCAGCGAGTGACCCGATTTACGCACTTGAAAAGGCAATTTCGGAGATAGCCACCGCACGAAATGGGCGTCCGATCTCAGTTTGAGCGCAAGGGGCACGCGCTGGTAGCCTACGCATCTATTAGTAACCCCTATTAATTCGAAGTACAAAGAGAAGTGAGTTTTTCACGTGGCAAATATCAAGTCGCAGATTAAGCGCATCAAGACAAATGAGAAGGCGCGCCTTCGCAATAAGGCTGTTAGCTCATCAATCAAGACCGCTGTGCGTAAATTCCGCGATGCAGTATCTGCTGGCGACAAAGCTGTAATCACATCTGAACTTCGCACAGCATCTAAGGCACTCGATGTTGCAGTCGCTAAGGGAGTTCTTCACAAGAACACAGCAGCTAACAAGAAGTCTTCAATGGCGATTGCGGCTAATAAAGCCGGCGTTCGCTAATTCTTACTTTCACTATATTAATTGCGAGTTAATTGCGAGGCTAATGTAGATGCCTGCGATATCCCTAGATAAAGCTCCGCAACCTGCTGCGACAAAGCCAGAACAGATTCGCAATTTCTGCATCATCGCGCATATTGATCACGGTAAATCAACACTCGCTGATCGCATGCTCGGAATCACTGAGGTTGTAGAAGCACGCAATATGCGCGCGCAATATCTAGATCGTATGGATATCGAGCGCGAACGTGGAATCACAATTAAATCTCAAGCCGTGCGACTCCCATGGCGTAGTGGTATCGATGGCCAGGAATACATCTTGAACATGATCGATACACCTGGTCACGTTGACTTTACATACGAAGTATCGCGCTCGCTCGCAGCATGCGAAGGAGCAGTGTTGCTAGTTGATTGCGCCCAAGGAATCGAAGCTCAGACACTTGCCAACTTGTACTTGGCAATGGAGAACAACCTGACCATCATTCCTGTGCTTAACAAGATTGATTTACCTAACGCTCAACCTGAAAAGTTTGCTGCAGAGTTAGCAAAACTCATTGGTTGCGAACCCGAAGATTGCTTGCGCGTATCAGGAAAAACAGGCGAAGGTGTTGCAGATTTATTGGATCAAATCGTTGCTCAGATTCCGGCACCAGTCGGCGATGCAAATGCTCCTGCACGCGCACTTATCTTTGACTCAGTCTACGACTCTTATCGCGGTGTTGTTACATACGTTCGAGTTGTCGATGGGCACTTGTCACCGCGTGATCAAATTCAAATGTTTTCAACTGGCGTGCGCCACGAAATGCTCGAAGTTGGAGTTATTTCTCCAGAGCCTTTGCCAAGTAAAGGTTTAGGTGTTGGAGAAGTGGGTTATTTAATTACTGGTGTAAAAGATGTTCGCCAATCACGCGTGGGTGACACAGTTACTACTTTTAATAATCCAACAAAGTCAGCTCTAGCTGGTTATAAAGATCCAAAGCCAATGGTTTTCTCAGGGCTATATCCATTAGATGGCGCAGATTATCCTGCGCTTCGTGAAGCGTTAGATAAATTACAGCTCAATGATGCTGCTTTGGTGTACGAACCAGAGTCTTCTGCAGCACTTGGTTTTGGATTTCGGTGTGGATTCTTAGGATTGCTTCACATGGAAATTGTGCGTGAACGTTTAGAGCGCGAATCAAAACTCAACTTAATTTCTACTGCGCCAAACGTTGTGTATCAAGTCACTTTAGATGATGGCAGAGAAGTGAGGGTGACAAATCCATCTGAATTTCCTGATGGAAAAATCGCTGTTGTGCGCGAACCAATCGTGAAAGCAACGATTCTTGCACCATCAGAATTTATCGGCACAATCATGGAACTCTGCCAAGAGCGTCGTGGCTTATTGCTTGGAATGGATTATTTATCCGAAGATCGTGTTGAAATTCGTTACACACTTCCGCTTGCCGAAATCGTCTTTGACTTCTTTGATCAGTTGAAATCTCGCACACGCGGATACGCATCTCTTGATTATGAAGAAAAGGGAGATGAAGAAGGCAACCTTGTAAAGGTAGATATTTTGTTACAGGGCGAGGCAGTCGATGCTTTTAGCGCAGTTGTTCACCGAGATAAGGCTTATGCCTATGGCGTGATGATGACGAGCAAATTGCGCGAATTAATTCCGCGCCAACAATTTGAGGTTCCTATTCAAGCCGCTATTGGCGCACGCATTATTGCTCGCGAAAACATCAGAGCTATTCGCAAAGATGTTCTGGCAAAGTGTTACGGCGGAGATATTTCACGTAAGCGCAAACTCCTTGAAAAGCAGAAAGAAGGTAAGAAGCGCATGAAGATGGTGGGACGCGTAGAAGTTCCACAAGAAGCCTTCGTAGCAGCTCTTGCAACTGATGCGGATATCGAAAAGGTGAAAGCCGCACGAAAGTAGGAAAGAAATATGACTGATCTTTCTATCTATGTTCATATTCCTTATTGCATCAAACGATGCGGGTATTGCGACTTTAATACGTATACACCTAGTGAATTACAAGATGGTGCCACTCTAGAAATTGTTTCAGCTGATTACATAGACGCTGTTATACAAGAGTTACAGAGGGCTCCAAAAGACGTGGTGTCAACAATATTCTTTGGAGGCGGAACACCGTCACTTTTGCCTGCAAAAGATCTTGGTCGAGTGATCACGGCGATTCGCAAACATAATGGTTTACGTGATGGTGCAGAGATAACCCTCGAAGCTAATCCAGATTCAGTAACTCCTGAGAAATTAGCGGAATACATCAGTGTTGGATTTAATCGCATTTCATTTGGCGCACAATCTTTTGTTCCGAATGTGCTTGCAACTCTTGATCGCACTCACAACCCGGACAATGTCAAAAAGGCAGTCGATGCTGCTCGTGCTGCAGGGTTTTCCAGTATCAGCATCGATTTAATTTATGGAACACCTGGCGAATCACTCGATGATTGGCGAATTACAGTTGAGAGTGCCCTTGCTCTAGATATCGATCACATCAGTGCATACGCTTTAATTGTTGAGACAGGAACGAAATTAGCTGCCCAAATTAAACGCGGTGATATTTCAATGCCAGATGATGATGCAATGGCAGATATGTATCTGTTGGTGGATTCACTCTGCGAAGCACACGGTATGAGTTGGTATGAACTCAGTAATTGGTCTAAACCCGGACACGAGTGCAAACACAATATTGCTTATTGGCACAACGCCCAGTGGTGGGGACTCGGTCCAGGTGCGCACTCACACATAAATGGAGAACGTTTCTGGAACGTCAAACATCCTTCGGCGTATAAGACACGAGTATTTGCAGGAGATAGCCCAATTCATGAAAGTGAAAAATTAACAGAAGAACAAATTAGCGATGAAAAAATTATGTTATCTATTCGCATGCGCGAAGGTATTTCTTATGATGACCTTGCACCACACCATCTCGAACGGTTAGCTAATTACAAAGAGAATGGTTACGTATCGCTGCACGATGATCGCGTTACGTTGACCCCAGTCGGGCGCCTCATCGCTGATCGAATCGTGCGCGAATTAGTTATGTAGTACCTTTAGGCCATGGACATTTTAATTATCGCGTTGGCAGTTGTTTTTGTTGTTTCTGGTCTTTCAAAGGCGAGCGGAAATGCAAAGGGTCTCTCAGGTACTCGTGATGTTAATGTTCCAGATTGGTTGGCTCGCCTGACTGGACTAGTTGAGACTGCGGCTGCTCTTGGTTTACTTATCGGTCTTAAATATCACTGGATGCTCTGGCTTCCATTGATGACTCTGTGGGCACTGATGGCCGGTGCAATTTATTTCCACTTCCGTGCCGACAAAGCAAAGACATCTTTTCCAGCATTTTTCCTGCTAACGCTTATTTCAATAGCTCTTGTAACAATCTAGGAAAACGCTTGTGTCTGTACGTCGTTTAGAAATTCTGCGCGCAATTGTTGATGAATACGTGGCTACACAAGAACCCGTAGGTTCTAAATCAATTGCTGCTCGCAGTGGTCTTGGAATTTCTCCTGCAACTATTCGAAATGAAATGGCAGTTCTAGAAGAAGAAGGTTTGATTACCCATCCACATACAAGTGCCGGACGAATCCCTACTGATCTTGGGTACCGAGTATTCGTGGATAAATTAGCAACCGTAAAACCGCTTTCTAGCGCTGAGCGCCGCGCTATTGAAACATTTCTTGAGGGAGCACTTGATCTCGATGATGTTGTATTGCGCACAGTCCGCTTGCTTGCAGATGTAACCAAGCAAGTAGCAGTTGTTCAATATCCATCAATGGTGAAATCGCGTGTGCGACACGTTGAACTAGTGGCACTAACTCCGGCACGTCTGATGATGATTTTAATTACCGATGCTGGCCGTGTAGAACAACGTGTGCTGGAACTCGCATCCGATGCCAGTGACTTATTCTTATCAACTCTGCGAAATCAGATTAATAACGCAGTAATGGGACAACGATTACCAGATGTTGCTGATCGAATTACTGGAATTCTCGAAAGCTATAGCGCTTCCGATCGCAAAAACGTTGCAGTAGTTATTTCTGCGCTGATTGAAATGGCTATGGAGCGTCCAGAAGAAAAAGTTGTATTAGCGGGTACTGCAAACCTTGCACGCTTTAGTGAAGATTTCTCAACACATATGCATCCTGTATTAGAAGCACTCGAAGAGCAGGTTGTTTTGCTTCGTTTACTCGGTGATGCTGGTGAAAACGTTCGAGTACGTATTGGTACCGAACAGAGCGAACGCAATCTTCGTTCCACATCGCTTGTCACAGTTGGTTATGGTGCAACTGATACACCGCTAGGAGCACTTGGTGTTTTAGGACCAACTCGAATGGATTACGCAGGATCCATTGCTGCGGTTTCAGCTGTTGCTCGTTATGTTGGTCGCTACCTCAACGAAGGCGCATAAATGGCTGATCATTACGAAGTTCTAGGCGTATCACGCGATGCATCGGCTGATGAAATTAAACGCGCCTACCGCAAATTAGCACGCGAATTACACCCCGATGTAAATCCAGATCCAGCAACTCAAGAAAAATTTAAAGATGTGACTGCTGCATATGAAACTCTGAGTGATTCACAAAAACGTCAGATGTATGACGCGGGTGGAAGTGGCTTTGGTGGTTTCGGTGGTTTTGGTAATGCAAGTGGGTTCGGCGACATCATGGATGCATTCTTTGGCGGCGGTGGAAGTCGCGGTCCACGTCCACGTGTGCGCGCAGGACAAGACGCACTTATCCGAGTAGAAGTAGATTTGTACGAAGCAGCGTTTGGCACCGAACGCGACATCACATTAGAGAGCGCTGTTGCTTGCGAAAAATGCCAAGCAACTGGTTGTGCAGATAACACTCACCCAGAAATATGTTTGATCTGTAAAGGTCGCGGCGAAACTCAACAAGTAACTCGTTCAATTCTTGGTCAGGTTATGACATCTCGTCCATGCAATGCGTGCAATGGATTTGGTTCTGTGATTTCTAATCCATGTCGCGAATGCGCAGGTGATGGACGGGTTCGTGCTCGTCAAACTATCAACATCAAAATTCCAGCGGGTGTTGAAACTGGAAATCGAATTCAAATGTCTGGTCGCGGTGAAGTTGGCCCTGGCGGCGGACCAGCTGGTGATTTATATGTAGAAATTGTTGAACGTCCACACGAATATTTGGTGCGTGAAGGAAATGATCTGCATATTCAAATTGGCATTTCTATGGCGCACGCGGCACTCGGAACCCACGTGCAAGTAGAAGGATTAGATGGAACTCTCGATGTTGATGTTAAAGCTGGCACACAAAGTGGTTCGACAATTGTTCTCAAAGGAAAAGGTGTGACTCATCTGCGCAGTACTTCACGGGGTGATTTGATTGTCCATGTTGAAGTTCTGACCCCTACGAAGCTCAATCGAGAACAAGAAGAGATCCTGCGTAAGTTCGCTGAAGTACGTGGAGAAAAAGATGGTGAGATACATTTAAGTAACCGCGAGGGCGGATTGTTTGGAAAAATTAGGGGAGCGTTCCACCGATAATTATGTTGACACTATTTTTTGTCGAAGATCTTCCACGAAAAGTTGGTTCAACTTATGAATTCGATTCAGAGGATGCCCAGCACGCCATTCGTGTATTGCGAATGCGCGCCGGTGAAATTTTTATGCTCTCTGACGGTCAAGGAAAATGGTCGAAGGTCAAGATTTTTGCCGTTAAGAAGAAGTCGCTGGACGTAGAAGTAATCGAAACCGGAATTCAGGATCCCTTAGAAATAACTTTTACAGTTGTTCAGGCTCTACCCAAAGGCGAGCGGTTAAAGGAGTGCATCGAATTACTCACCGAAGGTGGAGTAGACACAATTATTCCGTGGTCAGCGCAACGCTCAATAGGTAAGGCAGAAAAAGGAGTTGAAAAACTTCAGGTGACCGCGCGAGAAGCCAGTAAACAATCTCGCAGATTATTTATTCCAGAAATTAAGGATGTGGCCAATACAACCAAGGTTGTCGAACTCATTGCACAACACGATTTGTCCTTGGTTTTTCACGAGAGTGCGACAAATAAAATCTCCGAAATTGTTACGAGAAAATACTTTGAATCTCGCAGTGTCATGATCATTATTGGGCCAGAAGGCGGAATCACGAATGAAGAGATCGAACTCTTTAAATCCGCCGGTGCCAAAGCCGCCCTCATGGGTCGCCCAATTTTGCGAAGTGCTCATGCGGGTCTTGCTGCCATCAGCGCTGTGAACGCACTCATTAAAGTATGGTGAATCCATGGCGCTAGACCCACATTGTTTATTCTGCAAAATCATCGAAGGTGAAATCCCTGCAGACATCGTCTTTAGAAATGACAATGTTGTTGCCTTCAATGATATTAATCCGCAAGCACCAACTCATGTATTAGTTATTCCAACTCTTCATACAGAAAACGCAGCAGGACTTGCAAAGAATTCTGGAACTATCACGGCTGCTTTGTTTACAGCCGCTGCCGAAATTGCCGAGCAACGCGGGCTCAGTGGTTATCGAACTGTTTTTAACACTGGTGCTGAAGCGGGCCAGAGTGTTTTCCACGCTCACATGCATCTCTTAGGTGGTCGCGAACTCGCATGGCCGCCAGGTTAAAAGTAGTATTTCGCCCAATATGCAGCGCACTCTAGTCACGGTACCGCCGGCCATTTCAATGGTTGCACTTATTGGTACGCACGATGACAACTTAAGAATTGTTGAAGCAGCCTTTCCTTCCGTTGCAATTACTGTCCGCGGAAATGAAATTACACTTCGAGGACCACACGCAGAGTGCGGACAAGTAGAAAAACTCTTCGCCGAACTCTTAGTTGTCATTCGTTCCGGACAGGTCCTCACACCGGATACGATTACTCGATCAATTGCAATGCTTTCACAGGAACCACAAGAACATCCTGCCGAGGTTTTATCTCTTAACATCGTGAGCAATCGTGGCCGCACAATTCGACCAAAGACAGCTAATCAAAAACGTTACGTCGAAGCTATTGAAGAGAACACAATTACTTTTGGAATTGGTCCAGCAGGTACAGGTAAGACATACCTTGCAATGGCTAAAGCTGTCTCCGCGCTTCAAAATAAGAGAGTAAATAGAATCATTTTGACCCGCCCTGCTGTAGAAGCGGGCGAACACTTGGGATTCTTGCCCGGAACACTGAGCGAAAAGATTGATCCATATTTACGTCCGCTCTTCGATGCCTTGCACGACATGATTGATCTAGATTCGATTCCGCGTTTAATGCAATCAGGTGTCATCGAAGTTGCGCCACTTGCCTACATGCGTGGACGCACACTCAATGATGCCTTTGTTATTTTGGATGAAGCACAGAACACAACTCCAGAGCAGATGAAGATGTTTTTGACCCGTCTTGGCTTTGGTTCAAAGATGGTTGTGACGGGCGACGTAACTCAGGTGGATCTTCCAAACTTAGCTCACTCTGGATTACGTGTTGTTCGAAATATCCTTAACGATATTGATGACATCGCGTTCCTGGAATTAACTGCCGAAGATGTAGTTCGCCACCGCCTCATAGGCGACATCGTGAAGGCATACGATGCCTTTGATGAAACTAAGCAAGTCCCAAGGCCTATTCGAAACTCATGACAATAGAAATTTCCAATCGCTCTGGACAACTCGTCCCTAGCGATAAATGTCTCTCCCTTCTTAATTTTGCATATGGAAAATTAGAACTACATCCCGATTGCGATCTGAACTTAACTTTTATTGATGACAAAGAGATGGAAGATCTTCACATCAAATGGATGGACCTTCCTGGAAGTACAGATGTTCTTTCATTTCCTATGGACATGCCCGAAGATGGCGAAGCGGTAACACTGGGAGACATTGTTATCTCACCACGTATTGCAGAAGATCAAGCGACAAAAGCTGGTCACAGCACACACCACGAAATCTTTATTTTGGCCACGCATGGTTTGTTGCACATTCTGGGTTATGACCATGAAGATATTGATGATGAAAAAGTTATGTTTGCATTGCAGGAGGCAATTGTCAGTGAATGGGAAGAAATGCAATGAGTCCCTATGCGGTTGCAGCAATAGTTCTGCTCCTAGGGTTTGCAGGATTTCTTGCAGCAACAGAATCAGCATTGACATCAATTTCGCGTGTTCTTATAGAAGAACTTGAGAGTATGCGTGGCGGGCAACTACTACGTAAGTTCGGATTGCAGCCTGCCAAGTATTTGAACGTAATTTTGTTGGTTCGCAAAACATGCGAACTCACTGCGACAGTTCTACTCGCATCCATCTTTCTTCGTAACTATCCATCCGCACAAGCGATGGCACTAACTGTTTTGATTATGGTCATTGTTTCCTACGTTGTTGTTGGTGTAGGTCCACGAACACTCGGCAAGCAAAACCCACACACATGGGCTCGCGCAGGTATTGGCGTTGCATTCTTTCTAGCCTTTATTTTGGGACCAGTTACTAAGATATTAATTTCTATCGGAAATGCCATCACACCGGGTATTGGATTTAGAACAGGACCATTTACTAACGAAGCTGAACTTCGTGATCTTGTAGATCAAGCTCACGAACGTGGACTTGTTGAATCAGATGAACACGAAATGATCCACTCAGTATTCGAACTCGGTGACACTTTGGTTCGTGAACTTATGGTCCCTCGCACCGAAATGGTGTGGATTGAAAAAGATAAATCACTTCGTCAAGCACTTTCACTTGCACTACGTTCAGGATTTTCACGAGTTCCTGTTGTCGGTGAAAGCGTTGACCAAATTATCGGAATTGCCTATGTCAAGGATTTAGCTAAACGCACACTGGATCATCATGAAGCCGAAACTACTGAGCGTGTTGAACAACATATGCGCCCGGCTACTTTTGTGCCCGAGAGCAAGATTGCTGCTGATTTACTCAAAGAGATGCAACGCAATCAGATTCACTTAGCAATTGTTGTGGATGAATATGGTGGAACAGCGGGAATTATTACCATCGAAGATATTCTTGAAGAAATTGTTGGCGAAATCGCTGATGAATTCGATGATGGTGTTGAAGCTTTCACATGGATTTCGGAGGGCAAAGCTCGCGCAAAGGCAACACTTCATATCGAAGATTTAGCTGACGAACTCGGCATTGAAATTTCAAAAGAAGAGTTTGAAGACGTTGACACAATCGGTGGTTTGATGGCTCAAAAGCTTGGACGAGTTCCTATCGCCGGAAGCACAATTACTGTTGGCCAGTATTTGATTACATCCGAACGCCCCGTTGGACGTCGTCGTAGAATAAGTAGCGTATTAATCGAAAAAGAGAGCGCTGGCAATGACAACCTTTAGTAATCCTGAAGATCAAAAATTAGCAACACTTGCTAACGCAACTCTAAAACGCAGTGGCGCATCGCAAGCAGCAGCGCTTCGTGATAACACAGGACGCACATACGTTGCGATAAATATTTCATCTCCTTCATTGAAACTGGATGCATGTGACTCTGTATTTACAGTTGCAATGGCGTCAGGAATTTCAGGAATCGAGAGCGTTGTAGTTGTTGGAGAAAAGCCATCAAAGGCTGGAGCACTCCGAGATTTTTCAGCTAGTGCAACCCTCTTTTATTGTGCAGATAATGGGGAAATTTCTTCGCTTTAGCCATTGGCTAATAGCCCCGATACAATTTAGTAATGCGAATTGTTCGATTCTCTCCTGGACCAAACTCTGGATTAGGTACTGATCCACTCTTTGGATTGCTCGAAGATGATGGAACAAATATTTCAATCATCGCTGGAGATCCAATTTATGCTGGCGTCAGCAAGACCGGTGCAGTTACGCAATTATCTGATGTGCGATTACTCGCCCCCGTTATTCCGCGAAGCAAAGTTGTGTGTATTGGTAAAAATTATGCAGACCATGCAGCTGAAATGGATTCAGAAGTACCCACCGAACCAATTATATTTTTAAAGCCAAACACATCTGTCATAGGTCCGAATGACACAATCGTCTGGCCTTCAATGTCAGATCGTGTTGACCACGAAGTCGAACTAGCAATTGTTATCGGTCGCATCTGCAAGGACGTTCCACGCGAGCGAGTCAACGACGTAATTTTTGGGTACACAGTGGCTAATGATGTGACTGCTCGTGATTTACAGAAAAAAGATGGGCAGTGGAGCCGTGCAAAAGGTTTTGATACTTTCTGTCCAATAGGACCGTGGATAGATACAGACTTTGTTCCAGGAAATCAGCGAGTTACTGCAAAGGTAAATAACGATCAAAAACAGGATGGCCGACTCAATCAAATGATCTTCGGCGTTGCAGAAATTGTTCAATTTGTTTCACAAGTCATGACCCTGTTGCCTGGAGATGTAATTCTTACCGGAACACCGGCAGGAATTGGGCCGCTGCAACCACAAGGCACAGTTACTGTTGCTATCGAAGGTTTAGGCGAATTAACGAATCGAGTGAGCGCACGTGGCTAAAAAAGTAAAGGTTCGTTTTGCCCCATCTCCAACTGGTGATCTGCACGTTGGAAATATCCGCACCGCTTTATTTGATTGGGCTTATGCGCGTCACACAGGTGGCACATTCTTGTTTCGTATTGAAGATACAGATACCACTCGCGTTACAGATGAATACATTCAAGCTGCAATCGACACATTGAAGTGGTTGGGACTTAACTGGGATGAAGGTCCTGAAGTTGGCGGCGAGAATGGTCCTTACCTTCAATCTCAACGTTTAGATATTTATGCTGAGTGGGCACAAAAGTTCTTGGATCAAAAAGACGCTTACTACTGTTACTGCACGCCAGCAGAGTTAGAAGCTACACGCGAAGCACAACGTGCTGCCAATGTTGCACCTGGCTATGACGGAAAGTGTCGAGATCTCTCCGCAGAACAAATTGCGGCATACAAGGCCGAAGGTCGCGAGGCTGTAGTTCGCATGCGTATGCCAGATGGTTCAACAACATTTGTCGATGAAATTCGTGGAGAAGTTTCTTTTGATCACAAATTCGTTCCTGACTTTGTCTTAGTGCGTGCAGATGGTTCACCGCTGTATACATTAGCTGTTGCAGTTGATGACATTTTGATGAAGGTTACCCACGTATTACGTGGAGAAGATTTACTCTCTTCAACCCCACGCCAAATTCGCGTGTATCAAGCTATGGGAGTAAATCCTGAGGATTACCCAGTCTTTGCACATTTACCATTCGTAATGGGCCAAGACAATGCAAAGTTATCAAAACGAAATGGTGAAGTATCAATCGCCTGGTATCGCGAACAAGGATATTTACCTGAAGCAATCTGTAATTACTTAGCCCTTCTTGGTTGGTCACCTGGTGATGATCGCGAAAACATCACAATGACCGAGCTCTGTGAATTATTTACTGTTGACAAAGTTCACTCTTCACCAGCGCGCTTTGACATGAAAAAGCTTGAAGCCATCAATGGTGACAAGATTCGTGCTCTCACAATCGATGATTTCTTGAAGTGGTCACTACCTTTCCTTACCAATGCCGGAATCATTACCGGAACCGAGAGCGAAATCGCACTTGTTAAATCCGCTTTACCAATTATTCAGGAACGTATTGTCAAACTTAATGAAGTACCACAGATGCTTAAATTCTTATTCGTAAAAGAGTTTGCAGTTGAAGCGGATAGTGTTTCTAAGATTTCAGATGATGTTTCAAAAGAAGTTCTTAAGCGTTCGCTCAAAGAGTTAGAGCCATTAGCAACATGGAGTCATGACAGTATTGAAGCGGCACTGCGTGCATGTTTAATTGATGAAATGGGACTTAAGCCACGTATTGCATTTGGTGCAGTTCGCATTGCAACAACTGGCAGCACAATTTCTCCACCACTATTTGAATCAATGGAACTACTTGGTAAAGAGGCATCGCTGGCTCGAATTGCAGCGGCACTTACGCTGTAGTTGGTGCGGTATTCTTTGCACTGCCTACTTTGGGGTATGGGGTAATTGGCAGCCCTGCTGATTCTGGTTCAGTAAGTCTAGGTTCGAGTCCTGGTACCCCAGCGAAAAAAGTTTTTGAAAATGTTAGTACTAGGGCCCCGTCGTCTAGCGGCCTAGGACTCTGGCTTCTCAAGCCAGCTACGAGGGTTCGAATCCCTTCGGGGCTACGCACGTTGTTGTAATTTTTGTACGAAAAAGGAGAGCATGACGATGTCTAATTCTGGTTCCAAAACTAGAGTGAAAGTTAAACGTCGCATACCTAGCTTCTCCGATCTTGCACAGCTTTTAAAATTTAGAAAACCAATCTTCAGTGCAAAGAAACGCAGACTTACTCGTGCACTTACAATTTATGATCTTCGTGCAATCGCAAAACGTCGCACTCCACAAGCGCCATTTGATTACACCGATGGCTCAGCCGATCAAGAAATCAGCTTGAGCCGTGCGCGTAAGACTTTTGAAGAAATCGAATTTTCACCAAATGTATTGCGAGATGTTTCAAAGGTAGATGCATCCGTAACAATGCTTGGTCGCAAACACTCTTTGCCATTTGGTATCGCTCCAACAGGATTTACTCGAATGATGCAGACTGAAGGCGAAATTGCTGGATGTACTGCAGCCGCTGATGCCGGTATTCCTTACACACTCTCAACAATGGGTACTCGATCCATCGAAGATGTTGCTGCAGCAGCGCCACATGGTCGCAATTGGTTCCAGTTATATATGTGGAAAGATCGCGAACGTTCTATGGCACTTGTCGATCGTGCAAAAGCAGCAGGTTTTGACACTCTTGTACTAACAGTTGACGTGCCAGTTGCTGGAGCTCGACTGCGTGATGTTCGAAATGGAATGACTATTCCGCCATCTCTGACATCTAAAACAATTCTTAATGCAATCCCACGTCCAGCTTGGTGGATGAATTTTTTAACAACTGATCCGCTGAAGTTTGCATCCCTTGATACCTGGAATGGCACCGTAGCCGAACTTCTAGATTCTATGTTTGATCCAACTGTTACTTTCGAAGACCTCAAGTGGATTCGCAAGAATTGGAAGGGCAAACTCGTCGTTAAAGGAATTCAGAACGTTGATGATGCAGTTAAATCTGTCAGCGCCGGCGCGGATGCAATTATTTTATCGAATCATGGTGGACGCCAATTAGATCGTGCGCCAGTTCCATTCTTATTGCTCCCAGAAGTTCGTAAGAAAATTGGCAAGAGAGCTGAACTTCACATGGACACCGGAATCATGCACGGTGCCGACATCGTTGCAGCTCTTGCAAATGGCGCAAACTTCACTTGGGTTGGCCGAGCATATTTGTACGGCTTGATGGCTGGCGGACGCGATGGAGTAGATCGCACAATCGAAATTTTAAACACTCAGATTTATCGCACTATGAAGTTGCTCGGCGTGAAATCAGTATCGGATCTCAATCCATCACATGTTCGCACAATCAATAGATTCGTTGAGTAATGTCCGAGATCGAATCAGGAACAACTGATCTCCCTTTATTTAAAGCGTTGGTTCATAACCTTCGTAACCTTCCAAAAGCAGCGTCATGGACAGCGCTTCTTTCTGGCTTGTTGGTCGTCTTTGTTTCAACGACAGGCCCTATCGCTATTTTGTATCAGGCAGCAGCGGCTGCAAAAATGCCGATTGAATTAACCAATTCATGGCTCTTTGCAGTTTTCTTAGGTTCAGGACTCTTTGGTTTATTACTTACTCTTCGATTTGGAATCCCAATTATCGGGTCATGGGCGTCTACGACTACCGCGTTGTTGGTAACAGGATTAGTTGATCACTCGTTTTCAGAAGTAATTGGCGCATACTTCGGCGCATCAATTTTGCTAATGATTGTTGGTTATACCGGATTATTTAACAAGTTAATGCAATCGATTCCTCACGCAATCATCATGGCGATGCTTGCAGGTGTATTGCTTGTCTTTGGTACTCGCATCTTTACATCAACTCGAATCAATCCTTTGCTGGGGCTATTGATGCTCGTAGTTTTCTATCTTGGTCGCACGCTCAAATGGCGCGCTCCACTCTTGGCAGCATTTGCTGTTGGATTAATAACCGTCATTGCCCAATCAAAAATAGATATTCCACCATTAAGTTTCAAAGTGGTCACACCTGTCTGGACCAATCCATCCTTCTCCGTTGGCTCATTTTTCACACTGACTATTCCTATTTTCTTAATGGTTATGACAACACAGAATGCTCCAGGAATTGCGCTACTTAGAGCAGTTCATTACAAACCGCCTGTAAATCAAATTGTGCACTTTGGTGGAACTTTGTCCCTCTTAGGTGCAGGTTTTGGTGGAGCAGGAGTTAATTTATCAGCGATGACTGCAACAATTGCGATTTCACCAGATAGTGATCCAAATCCAAAGACTCGCTATTTTGCTGGTGTGGCATCTGGTCTTGCATACAGTGTTGCTGCGCTCTTTGCTGGAATCTTTTCAACTTTATACGGAGCGTTCCCACTAGAACTTACTGCAATTTTGGCGGGTCTTGCATTGTTGCCTGTCATAACTGGTTCGCTGTCAGATGCATTAGAGAAAAAAGATTTTAGAGATTCTGCAATTGTTACTTTCCTTGTAACTATTTCTGGAGTTTCTGGCTGGGGAGTGGGTGCACCATTTTGGGGATTACTCGCAGGAATTGCAGTGCATAGATTCAGTGAGATTCGCGCGTCACGTCAGATCCGCTAGCGCCACGTAAGAAATCTAGGTCAGCGCCCGTATCGGCTTGCATGACGTGATCGATATACATTCTCTGCCAACCGCGATCTGGATTTGCATAAGCTTTTTCTGTTGCAGCAGACGTTGCACGTTCAGCGAGTTCGGAGTCAGATAACTTCACATTGAGTGTTCGCGCTGCAACATCTAATTCAATGATGTCACCACTCTTAATTTTAGAGAGCGGACCACCAGCTGCTGATTCGGGTGCGACGTGCAAAATAACTGTTCCGTATGCAGTGCCACTCATGCGACCATCACAGACGCGAACCATGTCTGTTACACCTTGTGAAACTAATTTGCCCGGAATTTTCATGTTGGCAACTTCTGGCATTCCCGGATAACCCTTCGGACCACATCCGCGAAGTACAAGCACCGAATCTGCAGTGACATCTAAATCATCGGAATCAATGCGTGTATGAAAGTCTTCGATGCTCTCAAAGACGAGTGCTGGGCCAGAGTGCTTTAGAAGTGCCGCACTCGCTGCTGCAGGTTTAATGACCGCACCGAGTGGAGCGATGTTTCCACGCAACACTGCTATGCCAGCCTCTTTTTGAAGTGGGGATTCAAATTTTTTAATTACTTCACTGTCATAAATTTCGCCATCACCAATAGTTGAAGTGATGGATTTTCCAGTAACTGTAATCGCTTGTGGATTCAGAAGTTTCTCAAGCTCTTTAAATACAGCGCTGAGGCCACCTGCTCGATGGAAGTCCTCCATTAGAAATTTGCCCGATGGTTGAAGATTTACAAGTAATGGAATACGAGAACCAATGCGGTCAAAATCATCCAGTGTCAGATCAACTCCGAGACGACCAGCAATTGCAAGTAAGTGCACAACAGCATTTGTTGAGCCACCAATTGCTGCTAATGCAAGAATTGCATTTTCAAATGAAGCTTTAGTCATGACATTACTTGGTTTGAGATCACTCTTGACCATCTCGACAATTCGACGACCAGAGTTATGAGCAGCCTGGAGCAAACGGCTATCTGCAGCAGGAGTTCCTGCAACACCAGGCAGGGTCATGCCAAGGGCTTCGGCCATAATTCCCATCGTTGATGCGGTTCCCATTGTGTTGCAGTGACCGCGGGAGCGAATCATTGCTGACTCAGAATCTAAAAACTTAGCTTTACTTAATAATCCAGCACGAACTTCTTCACTCATGCGCCAGACATCTGTGCCACAACCAAGAGGTGAACCTCTAAATGTTCCTGTCAACATTGGTCCACCTGGAACCACAATAGATGGAAGATCAACCGACGATGCGCCCATTAAAAGTGCAGGAATTGTTTTATCGCATCCTCCAAGAAGAACGGCGCCATCAATTGGATTAGCGCGCATCATTTCTTCCGTCGCCATTGCTGCCATATTGCGCCACAACATTGCAGTTGGTCGCACTTGTGTTTCACCGAGTGAAATCATCGGCAAGTTAAGGGGGACACCGCCTGCTTCCCAAATTCCATTTTTAACACTCTGTGCTGTTTCATCTAAATGCGTGTTGCACGGTGCAAGATCAGAAGCAGTATTAACAATTGCAATGTTCGGACGTCCATCAAATGCTGAATCAGGATTTCCTCGGCGCATCCATGCGCGGTGAATGTAGGCATCTCTGCCGTCGCCGGCGTACCAATGCGAACTTCTCACTCAAAGAGCATAGCCGTGCTGTGAATACTTCGTCTAGCATTGGCATTCTTATGAAGGCATTCGTTGTTCATTCACCAGGTCAATCAAGCATTGAAGAAGTTGATGCACCTGTTGCAAAACCTGGACATGTTGTCATTGATATTGCACGAGCTGGCGTCTGCGGAACTGATGTTGAATTTTTTAATGGTGATATGGCTTATTTTGAAACTGGTGAAGCCAAGTATCCGATGCGACTTGGTCACGAATGGTGTGGCACAGTTTCAATTGTTGGCGATGGCGTAGATAAAAAATGGATCGGAAAACGAGTTACTGGCGACACAATGCTTGGATGCCAAAAGTGCAAACGGTGCAAGAGTGGCTTACAACATGTGTGCGCAGACAGATTTGAAATTGGAATCAGAAATGGTTGGCCTGGAGCACTTGCTGAAAAACTTTTAGTTCCTGAGTTTGCACTGTATGCACTGCCAGATTCAATCGATGACACAATTGGCGCACTAATAGAACCAGGAGGAAATTCATTACGTTCGGCGCAAGCAGCGCTTGCCGCACCTGGGAAGAAAGTCTTGGTGTGGGGTAGCGGAACAATTGGTTTACTTACTGCGCAATTTGCCTTAGCAATGGGTGCCGAAGTGCATATGGTTGGGCGAAATCCAGCCACACTCTCTCTTGCAAAAGATTTAGGTGTTCACTTTGCTACACAAGAATTTAGAGAAGTTGACGGTGGTATTGATGCAATCATCGATGCAACCAATAGCGCAGATATTCCAGCAGAAGCTCTCGCGCATGTAGAACCTGGTGGGCGAGTTGTGTATATCGGAGTATCAGGTGAACCGAGCACTTTGGATAGTCGCTCACTTGTATTAAAAGATGTGACTGCAGTTGGAATTCTTTCGGCTTCGCCAGGCTTAAAAGGCACTATTGATTTTTATTCACGTGGTGAAATAGACCCACGACCTATTGTTGCTGCCACCGTTGGTCTGTCAAAGAGTTCAGATGTACTGTCTGGCAAAAAAATCGATGGCGCCGGTGTTGGTCCTAAAGTTCACATAGATCCGCGAATTATGTAATTATGAAAATTCGTGCAATTTCAGATGTGGTTTCGGAGTTGGGAGAAGGTCCAATCTGGAATTCGAGAACTAATTGCGTAACGTGGACTGACATAACGCAAAAGATCTTTCACAGAGCAGATATAGATACAGGTGAAACAGAGAGTTTTCCAGCGCCATCAATGGTTGGAGCAATTGCGCATGCACGCGCCGGAGATTACGTTGCGGCAACACAGGAAGGATTTGCCCAGGTAAGTGTCGATGGAAATTTTTCAGAAATACACTCCTTTCTTGACAGCGATATGCGAATGAACGATGGAAAAGTGGATCCTGCTGGTCGCTTCTGGGCGGGAAGTCTTGCTCTTTCCTTTGAAAAAGGTCGCGGATCGTTATACGTGCTTGAAAAAGATGGTTCATATTCAAAAGTTATAGATAACGTAACTCTTTCTAATGGAATGGGCTGGAGCCCTGATAATAAATTCTTTTATTACATCGATAGCATTCCAGGGGTTTTAAAGAGATTTGAATACGATGTAGCAAACGCTCATATAACTAATCCAATTGATTTGGTTACATTCGATACTTCAGAAGGAATTCCAGATGGAATGACTGTAAGTGCGGATGGAAAAATTCTTGTGGCGCTGTGGGATGGCGGCCGCATAGAGATATACGAACCTTCGGGGACAAAGTTCTCTGAAATTAAATTGGGACTAAGTAGACCTACGTCGTGCACTTTTGGTGGAGTAAATGCAGATGTACTTATTGTTACGAGTGCGAGCCAAGGCATTGATCTAGGATTAGAACCATTAGCTGGAAAAATTCTTGCCATCACGGGTACCGGTTTAAGTGGACTACCTGCGCATCGGTATGGTTAAGTTCAGTAGGTAATTTAAGAGAGAGTTGATCCGTTGAGAATCGCGCGCATAGGAGCACTAGGCAAAGAACGTGCTGCCGTGATTTCTGGTCAAAACGTCATCTTCGTTGACTCCATCATTTCAGATTGGTCTAGAAGTGAATTAGAAAATGGTGCACTTAAGAAAGTTGGTGGCGCAGATTTAACTTCTCTGCCTTCGGAGGCTCTCGGTAAGAGTCGAATTGGTGCTCCAATACATAACCCAACAAAGGTTATTTGTGTTGGCTTGAATTATTTGGGTCATATCAAAGAAGCAAACGCGGAAACTCCAAAAGAACCGATTATTTTTATGAAAGCACCAGATAGCGTTGTTGGTCCAAATGATGACATTGTTATTCCCCCATCTAGCGATGCGACAGATTACGAAGTAGAGCTCGCAATTGTTCTTGGAAAGAAAGCACTTTATTTAGATTCACCAGAGCAGGCTCCTGATTACATTTTGGGATATTCAATTAGCCAAGATGTCAGTGAACGTCACTGGCAACTAGAACGATCTGGCCAATGGGTAAAGGGAAAGTCTTTCCCAACTTTCAATCCGATAGGTCCGTGCATAGTTACGCCGGATGAAATTGATGGATCAAATTTACGTTTGTGGTGCAGTGTCGATGGGCAGATGCGTCAGGATTCAAATACCAACGATCTGCTCTTTGGAATCAATCACATTATTTGGTACGTCAGCCAATTCATGGAGCTCCACCCCGGAGACATCATTAATACCGGCACGCCATTTGGCGTTGGCCTTGGATTTAAACCACCGCAGTATTTGCGAGCAGGAAATGTTTTACGAACAGGTATCGAAGGAATAGGTGAGATTCAATCAAATCTCGTTGCTTATCAAAAAGGTGGCAAGTAAATGAGTAATGATTTTAAAGGTTTAACCGTAGTAATTACTGGTGCAGGTTCAGGAATTGGCTTAGCCGCAGCCAAAAAATTTAAGGCTCAGGGAGCAGAAGTATTTGGATTAGATCTACAAGCGGGTGAATTAGCCAGCATTGGTACATGGATTCAATGCGATATCGGAAGCGATGAATCAGTAGCGCAGGCGTTTAAGGAAATCTCTAGCAAAGTAACAAAAATTGATGTGCTCATTAATAATGCAGGAATTGGCGCCCAAGGAGGTGTAGAAGCTGCAACAACGGATGAATGGAACAAAGTTCTCAATATAAACGTGATTGGAACGTCACGAGTAAGTGCGGCAGCGCTGCCACTTCTTCGCAAAAGTACGGATGCTGCAATTGTGAACACATGTTCTGTGGTTGCAACTGTTGGTTTACCTAAGCGTGCAATTTATAGCGCAAGTAAAGGAGCCATTTTGTCACTGACTCTTGCCATGGCTGCAGACTTACTTCCAGAAAAAATTAGAGTTAATTGTGTGAATCCAGGAACAGCTGAGACTCCTTGGATTGGTCGTTTACTTTCCCAAGCTACAGATCCTGCAAAAGAGAGAGCAGCGCTGGAAGCAAGACAACCAATGGGAAGACTTGTCAGTGCAGATGAAGTTGCAAACGCGATAATTTATTTGGCACATCCAGAGCAAAAATCTACGACCGGAACTGTTCTAGCAGTAGATGGCGGACTCCATAGTTTGAATCTACCTAAGTAAAATGCGCACACGCACTGATCTCACCGCAGATCAAATCACAGCATTAGGCGCTTTAGTTGATGGTCGTATTTCGACTAATGATTCAGTTTTAGATTTACATGGACGAGATGAATCGGCATTCCCACCTGTAAAACCATCAGCAGTGATAACGGTTCATTCCACAGAAGAAGTTTCATCGGTTTTGAAGTATTGCAATGCACACGACATTCCAGTCGTAGCCTTCGGAGCCGGGACATCACTTGAAGGCCATGTTCTGCCACTCTTTGGTGGTGTTTCTTTGGACCTCAGTGCCATGGACAAAATCTTAGAAATTTCTCCCGACGATTTAACTGTACGTGTACAAGCAGGCGTAAAACGAATGGCACTAAACAAAAAGATTGCATCTGATGGACTCTTCTTCTCAGTAGATCCTGGTGCTGATGCAACTATCGGCGGAATGACATCTACTGGTGCTGCCGGCACTACAACAGTTCGTTATGGATCAATGCGCGAAAACGTTTTAAAACTCACAGCCGTGCTTGCCGATGGAACAATCATTCACACGGGACGCGAAACTCGTAAATTATCTGCAGGATATGACCTCACACGTTTAATAGTTGGCTCTGAAGGAACACTTGCGATAGTTACTGAAATTACTCTGCGCGTCTTTGGTATTCCAGAAAAAATGGCGGCGGCGGTTTCACGTTTTCCAACTCTGGCCGATGGAGTACAGGCAGCCATTGCTGTAGTGCGCTCTGGCGTTGCAATTGCTCGCTGCGAATTCTTAGACGCACAGTGCATCAAGAATGTAAATGCTCACGATGGATTGAATTTAGAAGAAGCCCCGACGCTTCTATTTGAATTTCACGGAAGTCCTAGAAGCGTTGAAGAAGATGCACACGTTGTTCAAGAAATTGCTGCAGAGTTTGGCGGAACCAATTTTGAATGGACATCCGAAGAAGGCGCCCGTCGTAAATTATGGCAAGCACGCCATAACGCATATTGGGCAGGAATTTCGGCGCATCCTGGCAAGCGCGCAATAAGTACAGATGCCGCAGTTCCACTATCTAAATTAGCTGATGCTGTTGCACTCACCGAAAGAATTCTGAGCAACAGTTCATTTCCGTTTTCAATTCTTGGTCACGTGGCCGATGGAAATTTTCACGCTTTCATCATTACTGATCCGAATAAACCAGAAGAACTTCCAGCCGTGCGCGAACTGACTCATCACATGACCGATGCAATTATTGATATGGGCGGAACATGCACGGGCGAGCACGGAATTGGCGCCGGTAAGATTTCCTCCCTCGAAAAAGAGGCCGGTCCAGCTTCTATGGCGGTTATGGCCTCGATCAAGAAGGCGCTGGATCCGCAGGGCATTTTGAACCCAGGCAAAATCTTTCACTAGACACTCTTGACGGGGGTGGGGGTGGCACCTAATATCCCTAGTTGTATACAAGATGGAATACGAAGACTAGGTAGATGAGGGAACAAGGGAGAGTCGGGTGTACCAAAAGCGAGAGATAGACCAGGGCAGTATTCGTGATCAGTATTTAATCGCGCAGGTTCAACGTGAGATTGCATCAGTTGTTGGACCAGAGAATGTAAATACCGATGCAGCATTGCTACACGAACAATCAGCTGATTGGTCTTGGATTTCGCAATACCTCAAATACAAGTCTTTGCCTGTACCTACTGCAGATCTTTATGTCCGTCCAGGAACTGCAGAAGAAGTCGCAGAAGTTTTGCGCATTGCATGCGAATACAAAATTCCAGTTGTGCCACGTGGTGGCGGTTCAGGTACACAAGGAGGAACCTTTGCGATCTATGGGGGTATCGCAATTGACCTTCGCCGACTCAACAAAGTTTTGCACATTGATGAAGTCTCAATGGTTGTTACTGCAGAAGCTGGTATCGAAGGACCAGAGCTTGAGAAAATTCTTAATGCAAAAGGTTTAACAATGCCGCACTACCCAGGTTCATTTCACTTCGGTGCAACACTCGGTGGTTATTTAGCAGCGCGCGGTTCTGGAGTTGTATCAACTAAGTATGGAAAAGCTGAAGATCTTGTACTGCAATTAGAAGCAGCTGTCCCACCAGGAAAACTCGTAGAAACCATGAAGGTTCCGAATCACGCATCGGGTCCTGGAATTATTCAGGCGATTGTTGGTTCAGAAGGAACACTAGGAATTATCACCAAGGCGTCAATGCGTATTGAACGAATTCCAGAATCTATGGAGTTTCTTTCATATGGATTTAAAAATATTTCAGAGGGAATTGAAGCCGCTCGTCGCATCATGACAGATCGCTGGCGCCCAGCTGTCATTCGTCTATACGACGAAGCAGATAGTGCAAAGCTTTCATCGTGGCTTAACTTGGGCGTAGAAGGCGTGTTACTTGTCATTATGTGTGACGGTACGAAGGCACTCACAGCTCTTGAAAGTTCAGAGATCGCAAAACTCTGCGAGGCAGTTGGTGGAAAGTCATACGGTTCAGAAATTGGCAAGATGTGGTGGGATGGTAAGTACGAACCATTTAAGCACGGCAATATTCCTGCGCCACCTCAGATCTTTGGAACAACGGATACATGCGCTCGCTTCGAAGATTTAGAGAAAATTTATTGGGCGAAGAAAAAAACCATCGAAGAAGGTTTCTCCGAATACAAAGCGCGTTACACCGCACACTTTTCACACTGGTTCCCATGGGGCGGAATGATTTACGACCGCTTCTATATTGATAATGGACCAGAAGATCCACAAGAAGCTATTGCTCTTCACGACCGAGTTTGGGATGCTGCGATTAAGGCCAGCCTCGATAACGGGGGTTCACTTAATGAACACCACGGTGTCGGGTTAAAGCTCGGGCGCTTCATGCGAGTACAGCATGGCGCCGCATTTGATTTACTCCTTGGAGTAAAAGACGCGTGGGATCCGGATGGAATCCTCAATCCAGGAAAACTTGGATTTGGTCCTCCGAAGAACGGGCGTTACTAGTAACCCTCTGATTCTTTTTGAAAGGAGAATCATGCATCTATCAATGCATAACTGGATGCGCGCAGAACCTATTAAGGTGACAATCGCGCGTCTAGCTAAATATGGATACAAAAGCATCGAGATCAGCGGTGAACCAGAGCAATTCGGACTTAACGGCAGTAAGGACACCAAGAAACTTCTTGATGACTATGGTCTTAAGTGCTGGGGTTCTGTAACTCTCATGCTCGGCGAACGAAATCTCGTAGCAGCAGATCCTGGACAACGTGCCAAGTCAGTGAAGTACACAAAAGACTGCATCACAATGGTTAAAGAACTCGACGGATTTGAAATGACAATCGTGCCTGCAACAGTTGGAAAAATTGTTGCTGATGCCACCCCTGATGAGGAGTGGAAGTGGGCTGTTGAGTCAATGAAAGAAATTTATGAGCACTCAGAAAAAGCTGGTGTTCGTTTAGCAATTGAGCCACTCAATCGCTTCGAAACTTATTTCCTTAATCGCGCAGAGCAAGCAATGGCTCTGGCTGAGGCAACAGGTCCAAACTGTGGTGTATGTCTTGATGCTTTCCACATTAATATCGAAGAAGCAGATCTATACGAAGCAATTCGCAGCACAAAGGGTCGCCTGACCGACTTCCACGTTGCTGAGAACAACCGTATGCCTGCAGGTCACGGAGATTATGACTGGAAGAAGCTCATCGAAACACTCAAGAGCATTGGTTACGACGGCGCACTCACAGCTGAGTTCGTTGCTCCAATTGATCGCACTCCTGCTAACCACTACAAGAATGCTTTGGAAACAAACTTCGATAATGTGGATATCAGTCCAGAACAACTGAAGTTCATCATCGACCACGGTTCAAACATTCTTACAGAATCGTTCTATGACTGGTTGGTTGAAGAGAACGCTAAGCATTTGCTTCCTTTGATCTAATCATCGTGAGCAAATCCGTTCTCATCATCGCCACTTTAGATACTAAAGGTCCTGAAGCGGCTTACATTCGAGATGGCTTAAATCGTCTCGGAATTAAGACGACTGTGATTGATACAGGAATTCTGGGTGAACCACTTGGAATTATTCCTGATATTTCTCACGAGGATTTAGCAATCTTTGGTGGAATCACACTGCATGAGTTGCAGAATTCTGGAACTCGCGGGCGTGCAGTGGAACGTATGAGAACGTTTGTAATCGAAAAAGTTAAGGAACTCCATTCCAAGGGGGAAGTCCTCGGCGCCATCGGTATCGGTGGCGCTGAGGGCTCCGTAATGGGAGCCGGCGCACTTATGAGTTTGCCGATAGGTGTACCGAAATTAGTTTTATCACCCATTGCATCTGGTCGTCACGAATTCGGTCCACTCGTTGGAACAAGTGACATGTTAGTGATGCACACAGTTATTGATATTTTAGGTTTGAACCATATTTCAAAGACAATTTATGACAACGCAGTTGCTGCAATGGCCGGGCTAGTAAAGCACGGTCACGAATTAACAGTTCCGCCAGCTGGTAGCAAGTACGTCGCTGTCACAATGTTGGGCAACACAACAACAGCGGTGATGGCGCTACAAAAAGAGTTAGAAAAGTCAGGATTTGAAGTTGTAACTTTCCACGCTAATGGCGTTGGTGGACCAGCCATGGAAGAGCTTGCAGAAGCCGGCCAATTTGTCGGGGTTATTGATTTCACTCCATCTGAAATTGTTGGAACACTCGTAGGTGGAATTCATTACGGCGGACCCCGTCGAATGAAGCGCGTAGGCCCACTCGGTATTCCACAAATTCTTGTCCCTGCATGTGTTGATTTTTCCGTGCACCACACAACTTCAATTTCAGATGAGTTTAAGAACCGTCCTATTTATGATCATAATCCGGAGTTCGCACTTGCTCGTTGCACAAAAGCAGAGATGGGCAAAATCGGTGCGTATTTCGCCGAGTGTGCGAACACATCAAAGGGTCCAGTTGAGATTGTTATTCCTGGTGAAGGCTATTCAATTCCGAATGTTCCTGGAGGCGTTTTCTGGGACCGCGATGCAGATGCGACATTTGAAGCAGAACTCATGAAGAACATCAAACCTGAAATTCCGGTTGAGAAATTACCTTTGCATGCTAACTCTGATGAGTTTGGCATTGCAGTTGCACAACGTTTTCTATCACTAATCAGCGTACGTGAAAAATAAGCCAAAGGAGCAGAGATGACCAGTTACATAACACCCCCAAGAAAAGTTCCACACATTACAACGGGGGATGAAGCCTTCCGCAATAAGTTCCGTTCATGGAACATTGCTGATCTCACTTATGTAGACATCAATGAGTATCTTGCAGAAAAAGATGTTGTTATTGTTCCAATGGCGAGTACCGAACAACACGGTCCGCACTTGCCTTTGTACACCGACACAATTACTGCCGTTGAAGTTTCTGCGCGTGTCTCAGAACAAATCGGCATCTTGCACACTCCGCCAATCTGGACTGGTTATTCACCACAACATATGTACGGTCCGGGACAAGGCCGCGGAACAATCACAGTTCGCGCTGAGACTCTTAATAGCTTGATGTACGACGTTGCTCGTTCATTGATCCACCATGGCTTTAACCGAATAATTTTCGTAAATGGTCATGGATCAAATATTAAAGTTGTGGACCCAGTGCTTCGAAAATTGCGCTATGAAACAAACGCCCTCATTGGTTTCGTAAAGCCATACATGGAGCGCTACACCGGAATCCTTGCTGGACTTATGGAAAATCCACCTGAGGAGACTCCAGGATGGCACTCAAGTGAACTTGAAACTTCACAAGATATGGCGTGGAACGATAATTTGGTTCGCATGGAGCGCGCAGTAGATACTCGCGCACACACACCAGCGTTCTTACCTAAATCATTCTCAAAAGATGACGGAATGCCAGATGTTGAATTTGAGGGTTACCAATACTTCCAATTCCCTATGGATCACCACGAGTTCGTTGAAAATGGAATCATCGGAAACCCAATGCGTGCAACAAAGGCTAAGGGCGAAGAAGCCTTCCACCGCTACAGCACTCACGTTGCTAAGGGTGTACTAGAACTTATGAAAGTTCCAGTAAACGTTAAGAACCGCGAGTTCATTAACCGCGTCTAATCCAGATACCAATTACGGGAGAGAAGTAATGGCAGCTAAAAAAAGCGTAGCTAAGTTAGATCCAAAGACCTCTGAATCCCTTGGCGATGACGCATATGAATGGCTTATTGCTGCAATTACTTCTTTTCGAATTCCCACAAATTCACAAATTTCGGAAAACAAATTAGCCGCTGAACTTGGTGTAAGTCGTACACCAGTTCGTGAAGCGCTGAAACGTTTGGAGTCTGAAGGAATTGTTAAACGTGGTGAAGCAGGGCGTTTTACCGTTGCCATGTTAACTGCTAAAGATGTCGACGAAGCTATGGATCTATTGATTTTGTGCGACACATATATGTTTCAGCGTGCTGCGAAAAATATTGACAACGCAGGCGCTCAAATACTTAAAGAGTCTGCAGATAACATGTCCAAAGCTGCCGCCAAAGGTGATCGAGATGGCTGGATAGCTCACGACAGAATTTTTCACGAAACGGTAATGCGCGCGGCTAATAATGAAATGATTGCCGAAGTTTCTCGCGTCACTCGTCGACGTATCCAACGATTCTGGGCACGATCCGTATCAGGTGCTCGCGATCTTGTTACATGTTCAGATGAACACACTGAAATTGCTCAAGGAATTATCGGAAAAGATTTGAATGCCATCAAGAAATCCGTTGAAGGTCACCTCGGACACTTAAGGGTTAATATGCATGAAATCGTTCAATCTATGGCGCCATTTTTTGGCCATCAGGGCTAAATAACGAATGTGTAACGCTGGAAAATCTTGGCAAAGTCCATTGACTGCCACCCCGTCTATCCACTTGTATACAGGGGTAGATACAAGGCGGAGTACCCCAAGGGAGGAGTATCGGTGACACAGTTCATTTTTACTTTTCTTAATGGATTAACGCTAGCTGGTTTGTATTTTCTTGTTGCAAGTGGATTAACGCTGATCTTTGGTTTGATGCGCGTCATTAACTTGGCACATGGAGCGTTTTATTTATTGGCCGGCTATGTTTCATGGACGATTGCCGATAAGACAGATAATTGGTTCTACGGCGCAGTTGCGGGTGCGCTGACACTTGGTGTTTTCGGAACTCTTGTGTATGTATTACTGCTTCGCAAGTTTCAATACGAAGAACTACGGGTTGCTCTCATTACTCTCGGTGTATCGCTAGTGCTTGCCCAAGCAATGCTGGCAATATTTGGTGGCGAGTATTACCAAACGAATATTCCTGCAAGCCTGTCCAGTGCTGTTCCAATTCCTGGTCTGGGACTCTCATACCCATTCTTTAGAATTTTCGTTTTAATTCTCGGCGTTCTAGTCGCAATTGGTCTCTGGCTCTTTATTTCTAAGACACGTTATGGTGCAATCATTCGTGCAGGTGTTGATGACACAACAATGGTTTCTGCTCTCGGCATTAACGTGCAAGCAGTCTTTATTTGGATTTTCTTCCTTGGTTCTTTGCTAGTTGGATTTGCTGGAGCGGTTGGTGCAACTACCAATTCATTTGGAATGGGTACGGATGGTGATTACCTTCTCTTCTCATTACAGGTTGTGATTATTGGTGGACTCGGTTCTATTGGCGGCGTTGCAATTGGTTCTTTCTTGGTTGGAGTCATCGGTCAATTTGCAGTTGGCTATTTCCCAACGTACGCAGGAATTATCACGTTCACAATGTTGATTCTTGTATTGGCATTTCGTCCTCAAGGAATTTTGGGGAGAAAACAATGACAAGAATTCGATTTGTTTATGTAGTTGTCATTGCACTTGCAATTGCATTTCCATACATCACTCCAGATCCAGATTTCTGGGTATCAAGTGGTGGAGCTCGCGCGTTATGGCTAGGTGTAACAGCGCTAAGTATGTCTTTTCTAAATCGCAATCTCGGTTTAATGTCACTCGGTCAACTCTTCTTTTCTGGAGTAACTGGGTACATTGTTGCAATTAGCTCGGTTTATCACGACGTAAAGTTTGGAACTTCTGTACCTTTAGCAATTTTCGCAGGAACCTTATCCGGAGTAATCATTGGCTGGATTGCATTAAAGACCAAAGGCGTTTACTTCTTTATGCTCACACTTGCTGTGACCTTAGGACTTTATTCATTTGCCAATCAAGCTCAAGAAATAACACATGGCCACACTGGAATTAACAGTATTCCAAGTCCGATCATTTTCGGAATGGACTTTGCATATACCAAACCTCTGTACTACCTATTCCTTGGGATTGCAGTCGTCTTATTTGCTGTATGCAAATTTATCGAATCAACTTCTTTTGGAATCGCACTCAAAGGTGTTCGAGACAATGAAGATCGCATGATCTCAATGGGATATCGCACGATGCCACTTAAGATGATTGCATTTGTGTTTTCTTCATTTATTGCATCAATAGCCGGTGTTATGGGCGTCTTCTACGTAACAAATATCTCTCCAGATAGCGTTGGATTATTACGTTCAATTGACTTGCTCGTTATCGTCGTCGTGGGCGGTGCAACGTATCTAGGTGGAGCTTTTGTTGGTGCTGCACTTATCGCAGTATTTGAAGCGCTTATTCAAGATTTTACGCAGTATTACGTTGCTGCAACCGGAATACTTTTTATAGTTGTACTAATGCTCGCCCCGCAGGGATTAATGGGAATCTCGGCGCAAGTACGTGCACGTCGCGCAAAGAAAGCGGGTGCATCAGCATGAATGCACACCTAAGTTTCTGTCTTCAAGTGGAGGCAGATTTGTCCAGAACTAGCGTCAGGCAGTTCCGACACAACCGTTGAAGAGATTCTTCAACCACAAACCGAACAGGGGAGATACATGAAGGCACAACGTATGCGCCGCACCGCCATTGTTGGCGTTGTAGCAGGTGTACTTGCAGCTGGCTTAGTAACAGCACCCTCAAGCCAAGCCGCTGGTACCATCAAAATCGGTTACCTGAATGCAACGATTGGACCATTTGCTGGTCCAGCGCCTCAGATCACAATTGGTCTGAATATTGCACTCAAGGAAATCAATAGCATGGCTGGAGACAAGAAGATTGTTGTTATTGAAGAAGCAACAGATGCAACTCCACAACTTGCAATTGAAAAGGCAAAGAAGCTTATTGAGAAGGACAAAGTAGATATTCTCTTTGGTCCACTATCAGGCGACGAAGGTGTTGCGATTGCAAACCTTTCAAAGAAATATCCAAAGGTTACTTTCGTTAACTCAACAGCTTCTGCATCAGAAGCAACAAACCGTGTGAAGTCTCCAAACTTCTTCCGTTTCCACGGAGATGCTGCACAGTGGTCAGGTGGAGTTGGTGAAATCGCTTACAACCAACTTGGATACAAGAAGGTTGCAATCATCGCCGATGACTATTCATTCCCTTACGCAAATGCTGGTGGCTTTGCTACTGGTTTCTGTAAGGCTGGCGGAGTAATTGTTGGCGCACAATGGCCAGCACTTGGCACAAAGGATTACTCATCACAAATCGCAGCTCTTCCTAAGGATGTAGATGCTATTTATGCAGGACTCGGTGGAGCTGACGCAGTTCAGTTCTTGAAGCAAGCTGTTCAATTCGGTCTAAAGAAGCCATTGATCGGTGGAGCAATCCTCGTTGATGGAACAGTTCTTGGATCAAAGGCTGAAATTGGCGATGCTGCATTGAACACAATCGGCGGCGGACCAGTTCCTGATGACTCATATTCATCACCTGAATGGAATAAGTTCAAGGCTCAGCTCACAGCAGCTGGTACTGGACCAAACATCTTCAGCGTTGTTGGATACATGAGTGCGAAGTCAATGCTTGCAGGACTTGTTGCAGTTAAGGGTGACCTATCAAACGGACAAGCTGCATACCGCAAGGCTCTTTCAACATTGAAGTGGAATACACCAACTGGTCCACTTTCAATGGATAAGAACCGTAACGCAATCGTTTCTAACTTCATCTATCAGGTTGTTTCTGATGGCAAGGGTGGATTCAAGACCAAGTCACTTAAGCGTCAGGATGCTGTCGCTCAAGGTACAAAGGTCTTCGGTCGCATTAACTCTTGTGCGGATGTGAAGTAAAAAACATGTCAACAACCACTAAAGCCGTTACTCACGCTCTATCACTGAGCGCTGTTTCACGTAACTTTGGTGGTATTCGCGCCGTGGCTGACATCAGCTTTGATGTCAGCCACGGAAAGCGATTAACAATCATTGGTACAAATGGTGCTGGTAAATCCACACTCTTCAATTTGATCACCGGTGTGTATCCGCTCAGCAGTGGATCTATTTCTGTATTTGGTCAAGATGTTTCAAAGCAACCTGCACATAAACGTGCGCAACTTGGTATTGCCCGAACCTTCCAAACTTCCAAATTATTTCAAGGTCTAACAGTTCGTGAAAATCTCTTCGCATCGCTTCGTCAGGCCCTTGGTGAAAAGAAGTTGAGTTGGCTTGCCAATCCTGCAGACTCTGATCGCTTGCACAATGAAAGCACTGTAATTCTTGATAAAGTTGATTTACTGAAAAAAGCAGATGTATTGGTCTCTGATATTTCCCATGGTGAATCTCGCCAGCTAGAAGTCGCCATGGCCCTAGCAATGCGCCCAAAGATTTTGATGTTAGACGAACCAGCAGCTGGCATTAGCCCAACAGAGCGCGGTCGTTTAGTGGATTTACTTAAGTCACTCGATAAAGAGATGACACTTGTTTTGATCGAGCACGATATGGCTGTTGCATTGGCAGTGGCAGATGAAGTAA